>MPLX02014413.1_pt1 | contig 57780 bp, 51 predicted proteins | sample 1617341 | NCBI WGS metagenome assembly MPLX02 (sample SAMN05944804, study PRJNA350692) | marine metagenome | biome: marine; feature: ODZ; material: water; isolation source: 120 m water sample filtered on 0.2 um supor filter | place: Pacific Ocean | collected 2012-04-08 | depth 120m m | reverse complement strand
TCTTCTTAAATGTCTTTTCTCTAGCATATTGTACCCTTAAAGATATTTAGAAAGGATCTATAGTGGTACAGTTATAGTGGTACAGGTGTATCCTGTCAACCCTTGTATAGTAGTGTTTAGAAGGATAGAATGGATAACAGTGTAGATTCCTACACATCTCCGCCAGTATAATCACCCTCAATCCATGGGAAACAGTGGGTTGGGGTTTCCTCCCTAAATCACTAAAAATCCATATTGCAGAAATATTGCAGATTTTTGTTTCATGGCAGAAAGGCCAAGGCGGTGAACTTTGGAATGCTCTACGACATGAGCCCCTCCAGGCTTGTGAAGGATGGCATCAGCCAGACAAAGTCAGAGGGAAGAAGATTCATTAATGCCTTCTTCAATCACTATCCTGGGGTGAAGCGCTATCACAAGGAGTTAAAATCCGGTATCGACTATCGGAGACTTCTCAACAAGGGCAGGATTGAATTCAGAACACCCAAATCAGGTCGAAGGCGTTGGCTGAACACTCTTGACCTGATGTACCGCAATGGGACGTCAAGGATGAATATCCTCTGCAACACCCCTATCCAAGGACTCGCAGGAGACGGTATGAAGCAGGCTATGGTAGAACTCTGGGAGTTAATCAAAGAAAGGAATGAGATCAAGCCTGTAACAGTAGTACACGATGAGGTAGTAATGGAGTGTCCTTTATCAGAAGCTCATGAAGTCACTCAAACTATCAAGAATGCAATGACCAAAGGAATGCAGCATTATCTAAATCGGTAGCCTTCAAGATCTGTTGACGCAATCCTGAGAGCAACATGACATGCTCCTCAATGATGGAGCCTGTCAGTTTCCCTACACGCTTCAGAGCCTCCTCAGACATCGATTCAAGCACATCCTCCCTCATCCTCCCATAGCTCCACTTTCCCTTTTGAGCATGCCTCCAGAGCGTTACTGTGGAGATATTATGCTTCTTGGCTATGTTTACCTAGGGTTGGATGCCAGCCTCGTAATCTGTTTTCAAAATGCTAACTAATTCAGATATAGGAAATGATTCTTCATGAAGTCATTTTTGATAAATTGGAACATAGAAAATCCTGAGGTAAAAAAGGGGATTTCATATGGATTTCTCTATCTGTCATGATGCTCCTCTCCCTCCTTGAAGATAAATAAAGTTGCAGGGTTTTCAGAGCAAAAATATTTTAGAATTTGATTGTATAAACCGTTGGTTTTTAAGAGGCTATTTCTGTTTCGCTTGAGGATCCTGTTTTGAGGAAAAGTAGTATCTCCAGTTTCTGTATTATAGCCTCAAGGCATTAATCGGTTTTCATTTCAAATGGATAGGACGATAGGCGTTCCACCCCGGTTTCCGTGACCAATACCTGTTCTTCGAGTTTGACTCCTTCCCTCCCTCCTTCGGATCCTATGAAGGATTCCACACAAAGTGTCATTCCAGCTTCAAGAATGCCATCGTAACCTTTCTTTTCGAAATCGTTCCAGTGCTTGATGTTCGGATATTCGTCTGCCAGACCGACTCCGTGGATCAAGGATGTGTAACGGTTTGAGAGGAATTCCTCGGGAATGGGCCAGCTTTGCTCGGAGACTTCCCGAAAGCTCTTACCGGCTTTGAGGACCGAGATGTTATGTTCGATCTGCTCACGAGCGTTTTCATACAGTCTTAATTGTTCGGCAGTCGGAGATGCTCCGCAGACCCAGGATCGTGAGATATCGGAGCAATAACCGTACGGACCAATGAGGTCGGTGTCAAAACTGATCATGTCTCCTTTTTCGATGGAGCGCATGGAACACTCCCGAAACCATGGATTGGTTCTCGGTCCGGATGAGAGGAGGCGGGTTTCGATCCATTCACCACCAAGCCGGATGTTGGTTTCATGCAGTTTCGCCCAGAGTGCGTTTTCCGTGATGCCGGGCCGCAGGATTTCCTGCATTGAACGGATGCCTGCTTCACAGACGTCCATCGAAACTTTCATCAGTTCCACTTCCTCTTGGGACTTGATGGCGCGGGCGGTTTCGGTGATTTTTTCGCCTTCCACCAATTGAAGTCCATAGGCACGGAGGGCCTCACAACCTGTGTGGGACAGAGTGTCGATGGCCAGCCTTTTGTTTCCTCCACCATGACGTTGCATCAGATCAGCGATCTGAGCGGCAAATTCGGTGACAAATTTTTCACCACGATTTCCTGCACCAAAGAAATAAAAAGCAGGCAGCACTCGATAATCATCGATCGTTGGCAAATCTTCGGCGAGATGTGGGTGATCCGCGTAATCAAACAATACCACAGGTCCGTCGAGTGCGACAAAAGCACAACGTGTTTCATAATGAGAGCACCAGATCTGCATGTTGGTCGCGTCTGTGGCATAGCGGGTGTTGATCTGGTTGAACAGAAGCAGTCCTGACACCTCATGCTCGGCCATTTTTTCACGGAAGCGTCCGAGCCGATATAAGCGGACCTTATCGAGTTCCACTGGAGGTTCAGTGAATTCCATCGCTCCGTGTTGTCGATTCTCGAGAGGTCTTCTTGATGGATTCAAGGAAGAAAGCATGGTGACGTCCTTATTTAAAGAAAGTTTCTGTTCTTCTTATCCACGCATGATCTTGGCTTCAGGATCAAAGAGTGGTTTTGGTTGAAGTTTGCAAGAACAACGTTCATTGAGGATTTCTATTTCCCAACCCGAGGTTTGGTCTGCAATTTCTCGGGGGACATATCCCATTGCCATGGAAACACCTGAGCCATGGGCAAAGCCTCCGGAGGTGACCCAGCCTTTGACTTCTCCTTCATGCCAGATGGGTTCGTCTCCAATGACATCTGCATCCTTGGCATCAACCACGAAGGTCCTAAGTCGCAGATTCCCGCCTTCCTCCTTTTCCTTCCTTGCGATCTCTTTGCCGATGAAATCCGCTTCTTTGTCATAGGCGACAAAAGGATTGAGCCCGGCTTCCATGGGCCCGTATATGGGACGGAATTCACGTGCCCAGGATCCGAAATTTTTTTCAAGTCTGAGGGAATTCAGAGCTCTGAGGCCGAAAAGTCCAATGCCGAGGGATTCGCCCTCCTGCATCAGGGTCTGGAAGACGGAGCGCTGGTTTTCAGCTTCCATCCAGATTTCATATCCAAGATCCCCGGTATAGCTGACTCTACCGACGAGGCATTCCACAAGTCCGACTGAAACCTGTTTCATTTCCATGAATCGGAAGTAGTCATTGGAAAAATCATAGGGAGAGACCTTCTGCATCAATTCCCTGGATTTTGGGCCAGCCACGGCTAGACCAAGCATGGTACTGCTTTGTGGAATGACATGCACATCGAGTTCAGGGTCGAGGTACTCACTGAACCAACGCAGATGATACTCTTCGGCGACTCCTGATCCAATCAGCAGAAAATCCTCATCATCCATTCGAGTCAGGGTGAAATCGCCAACCAGTTTCCCCTTCTCATTGAGCATCGGTGCCAGGCACATGCGTCCATGTTTCGGGATCCTGCAGGCAAGCACCTGGTCCAACCAGAGTTCTGCGTCTTCTCCCTGGATCACGTATTTCGCGAATCCAGAAGTTTCCATCATGCCGACACGATCCCTTACGGCTTTGACTTCCTCGGATACTGGATTGAAGTCGCTGGATCGTCTCCAGGAAAACTCTTCCCGGATTCCTTTGGGGGCAAACCAGAGGGGCTGTTCGAGTCCAAAGGATTCGCCCATTTGTGCTCCCTGAGCAAGCATCAGGTCATAAACAGGGGTGGTTCGAAGCGGCCTGCCTGCAGGAAGTTCCTCATTCGGGAATCTGATGGAAAATCGGCGTGAATAATTTTCTCGGACTTTGACATTGGTATAGGATTTTGTAATCCATTCTCCATATCTGCTGACATCCATTCCCCAAACATCGAAGCCCGGGTCTCCTTCGATCATCCAGTTGGCCAGGGCCAGTCCGACGCCTCCACCCTGACTGAACCCGGCCATCACAGCACAGGCACACCAGTAACCGGGAAGCTCCCTTACGGGTCCGACAAGTGGATTGCCGTCCGGGGCAAAGGTAAAAGGCCCGTTGATGATCTTTTTGATGCCTGCATTTTCAAAGGCCGGAAAATGTTGGAACCCAACTTCAAGTGACGGCGTGATCCTTTCTAGATCTGGAGGAAGCAGTTCCATGCTGAAGTCCCAGGGAGTTTCATCAGGTTGCCATGGGACACAGGCTTTTTCATAGGTCCCCATCAACATCCCCTGCTGCTCCTGGCGCAAATAGAGTTCTCCGTCAAAATCCATCGCGTGGGGGATCTGCTTTCCGCTTTGCTGGTTGTGGCGGGTGACTTCCGCCATCTCTTCTGTGAGCAAGTACATGTGCTCCATGGCCAGCACTGGAAGTTCAAGCCCGACCATCTTGCCTACTTCGCGGGCCCAGAGTCCCCCGGCGTTGACCACATGTTCTGCATGGATATCCCCCTGGCTGGTGTGAATGTGCCAGGTCCCGTCTTCCTGCTGATGTAGTGCTTCCACGTGGGTTTGCTGGTGGATTTCACCCCCCTGCTTCTGGGCGGCCTTGGCATAGGCCCAGGTGGTTCCGGAGGGGTCAAGGTGGCCTTCAATGGGATCATAAACCGCACCGACAAAGTGTTTCGGATCCAGCAAAGGCATGACCTCAGCGGCTTCTTTAGGACTGATGATCTCTGTTTCCATTCCCAGATAGCGTCCTTTGGCATGCAGACTTTTAAGCCAATCAAAACGATCCTCCGTTCCTGCGAGCATCACTCCTCCAGTAAGATGTAACCCGATATCCTGACCTGAAATCTCTTGGATTTCCTCATAAAGCTTAATGGTGTATTGTTGCAACTGTGCTACATTCGGATCTCCGTTCACCGTATGCATCCCTCCTGCTGCATGCCAGGTGGAACCGGAGGTGAGTTCGGAACGCTCGAGCAGAACACAGTCTTTCCAACCGAGCTTGGTGAGATGATAGAGGACGGAGCAACCGACAACTCCGCCTCCTATGACGACGGCCTGTGCGTGTGATTTCATGGGGTAGTTCGAATCAAAGGATGATATCCGACAAATTTGTTGTTAATTCAACTCAGAAAGTGGTTTAGTTTGGGCCTTCACAATAACAATGAACTTTATAATAAGGAAAAGCGTTCTGACAACGAATAAAATTTATGCATTTATAAAATTAATTTATGTTTATGGATATGTCCCTGCTCCAAAAATCTAGGATCTTTTCTGAATACTATTAGCGATGAGTCCTTTTTACAACATCGAGGATTTTCGTCGCAGGGCTAGAACCAGGCTGCCAAAAATCATGTTCGATTTTATCGACGGTGCTGCAGGCCAGGAAAACGCATCCTACAACAACGTCCTCAGTCTTGAACGGCTCAGGTTGCTTCCGAAGGTTCTTCAGAATGTTGTTGAGAGGGACTTAAGGACAAGCATTTTGGGAGAAGAATATCATCTTCCCATTGGAATAGCGCCAATGGGCATGTGTGATCTTGCCTGGGCCGGAACGGACCATGCCTTTGCTGAGGCAGCAAGGAACCAGCGCATCCCCCTTTGCCTTTCCACGGCCGCATCGAGCAGCATCGAGGAGATGATGGAACAATCCTCTGGACGGACTTGGTTTCAACTATACGTGGGGGCTTCTTTCGAAGAAGGGCTGGAAAAAGTACAACGTGTTGCTGATGCAGGCTGTCAGACCCTCATCCTTACCGTGGATGTTCCGGAAGTTGCTCCACGCTGGCGGGATCTTCACAACGGTTTTAAAGTCCCCTTCAGGATTGCCCCGAAACAGTTCATTGATTTCGCATCGCATCCACGCTGGGTGATCGAGACGTTATGGCACGGGGTTCCCCGTCCAGTTCACTTCCCTGATCCGAATGTCAAACAGAAAGATGGACAGAAGGCCAAAGGGTTCAATCGGGAAGAAACCAGGGGGAAGGTGGACTGGTCCTTTCTGAGGCAACTAAGGGATCAATGGGCCGGGAAGCTGATCGTCAAAGGGGTGCTTTCTCCGGAAGACGCGAAGAAGATCCAGGATTATGGTGCCGATGCCATTTATGTGTCCAATCATGGTGGACGCCAATTGGACAGTGCCCCTTCCGCCATCAGTAGGCTTCCTATGATCCGAGAGGCACTTGGTAAAGGCTTTCCCCTGATTTTTGACAGTGGAATCCGAAATGGAGAAGGGGTGGTGAAAGCACTTGCGCTAGGAGCCGATTTTGTCATGCTTGGCCGACCTTTTCTTTATGCGGCTGGAGCTGCAGGAAGAAAAGGCGTCTTTCGCATGATCGAACTTTTATCGAATGAAATCAGTCTCTGCATGGCTCAACTCGGCATGAATCGACTGGAACAAATCGATCGTAACGCTGTGTTTGAAGACGAATCTGTTTTCCTCAACCCCCAATCTCACGGAATCCAGGAGTCTAGAGAAAATTCATGAAAATAAGAGGTGGTGCTTTATTGGCAAGGACATTTGCTGAAAAAGGAATCACGCAGGTCTTTACCCTCAGCGGCGGATTCTGCAACCCGGCATTGGAAGGATTTTCGGATTGCGGGATCTCGGTGATCAATGCACCTCATGAACAGGTGGCTGGACATTTGGCAGATGGAACCACCCGCATCACCCGAAAACCGGCCCTATGTCTTGTGGGTCCGGAGGGATTTGCCAATGCCATTCCTGCGATGATGGAAGCCTGGGGGGAACGCTCTCCTGTCATCTTTGTCACAGGATCCAGCACCTTGAAAAGGGAGGGGAGCGGTGGTTTCAAGGAAATCGATGATGTTTCCATCGCTGCTCCATTGACAAAATACAGTGCGTCGATCACGGACGGGTCAAGGATTCCTGAGTTTGTGGATCGTGCTTTCAAAACAGCTCTCAGCGGCTATCCGGGGCCGGTTCATCTGAGCGTCCCGGTAGACATCATGTTTTCCTCCTTTGAAGAAGACAGTCAAAAAGAAGAACGTCCTTTGGTCCGTTCCCCCCAACCTGCTCCCAAGGCCTGGCCCAATCCCGAAAACCTCAATGTCATTCTGGAAGAATTTGGAAAATCCAAAAAACCAGTCCTGATCGGAGGGCATGGCGTCTGGTGGGGAAAAGCGGAACAGAAGCTCGAAAAAGCCGGGAGAGAGTTACAGATTCCGGTCTACAATATTCCTTATCATCAAAAGCTGCTGGAGGAAACGTCTGAAGCCTACATGGGTCTTGCAGACATTCACCAGTATCCCCCCTCAGCCAAAGCGTTGGAAGAATCAGACCTGGTCATGATGCTTGGAGGCAGGCTCGACAACCAGATGAATTTCGGGAATCCTCCGCTTTTTCCAAAAACCTGCAAATTGATCTGCATCAACGGTTCCCCTGAAGAAATGGAACAGAACCGAAGTGCAGATCAACTTCTGTTAAGCGATCCAGGAGCCTTCCTTGATGCTTTGACTGATTTTGGAAATTCTCTTTCATCTCAAGCAAGAAGAGACTGGTTTGCCAGGCAGCAGCAACTCCGTCGGGAATGGGTGGATTCGAGCATCAGGGATCTTGAAATCCAAGAACCGGATGAAGCGGCCATGCATCCTCTTCGGCTGGCATTGGAGGTTCAGTCGGTGATGAATGAAAAGGACTGGCTGGTGATTGACGGAGGGAACACCCATTTCTGGTCGGAAATCGCAGTCAACCTTGCAGGGGCTCAAGGAAAGAAACTGGCAGGAATCCTTCATCCAGGATCTTTCAGCATGCTAGGCGTGGGCGTGTCCTTTGGATTGGCAGCCAAACTGAACCATCCCCAAGACAGGGTGGTGGTGATCAGTGGAGATGGAGCCTTCCTTTCAGGTGGGTTGAGCATCGAAGCCGCCTTCCAGGAAAAAGCTCCGATCACGGTGGTGATCGACAATAACGGAGGGTTGACCACTATTTCCCAGCAGCAGGAAAGGCTGTTCGGGCATGAGCGTCATGTTGCAACCGATTTCCGGGATATTCCTTTCCACACCATGTTTGAAGGACTGGGAGGTCATGGTGAATTGGTGGAGTCCAGAGATGATTTGATCCCTGCCTTGAAAAGGGCGATGTCGAGTGGCAAGACGGCCTGCATCAACGTGCGTACCCGAAGTGCGATCAGTCCCATCGTGCTCGCAACGACAAGCAAAAGGGACAAAGCATCCATCGAATGAGCGTGTAATATTCCTGATTAAAAATGGCAACAATATCGTCACACGTCCTGGACGCGGTTCATGGCTGTTCGGCTTCAGGGATCCGGGTCTTGTGTCATCGACTTTCTGAAGATCAGAAGTCTGAACAGGTTTTTGAAGTGAAAGCCAATGAGGAAGGCCGAATCGTGGAAGAAATCGATTTCACCTCCTCCGGGGAAAATACCTTCGAGTTGGTTTTTTTCAGTGACGAATATTTCAGGGAAAAACTCGGCGAGTCTTATGCTGGAAGGCAAATTGTCCCTGAAGTTGTAATCCGACTGGTTCTTCCTGATCCTGAAATTCGCTACCATGTTCCTGTGATCATCGGTCCTCATTCGAATACCTTCTGGTGGTCTGAATAGTCTGAATCCGATGTCCTCCAGTCTTTTTGTTTCCCGAAGGAATCGTCGCACGCCCTTTACCGATCGGATCGAAGCCCATGGGGTCACAGGTTTTTCGATCGTCAATCATACCCTGCTTCCTAAATCCTTTGGCCGTTCCGTGGAAGAGGATTACTGGCATCTCCGGGAACACGTTCAACTTTGGGATGTGTCCTGTCAGCGTCAGGTGGAAATCCAGGGAAAAGATGCAAAGAAACTGGTTCAGCGGATGACCCCCAGAGATCTCAGCAAAGCAGAGGTCGGCCAATGCCTCTATGCGCCTTTGATCGATGAAAATGCCGGCATGATCAATGACCCGGTGATCCTCAAACGGGCCGAGGACTGGTATTGGATGTCCATTGCGGATTCAGATGTGTTGCTCTGGGCCAAAGGCCTTTCTTTGGGAATGGATCTGGAGGTCCAGATTCAGGAACCGGATGTGTCACCTCTTGCAGTACAAGGACCCAAAGCCGAAATATTGATGTCCCGTGTTTTTGGAAAACCCGTGACCATGCTCAAATTTTTCCATTTTGGAGAATATTCTTTTGAAGGAAGGAAGTTGGTTATCGCCCGTTCCGGATACAGTCGGCAGGGTGGATTTGAAATCTACCTCGATCAAACCGCAATGGGAGGTAAATTGTGGGATACCCTTTGGGAAGCCGGAAAAGACCTGGAGGTGTCGCCAGGATGTCCGAATCTGATTGAAAGGGTGGAAGGCGGTCTGCTTTCTTACGGCAACGAAATGACACGGGAAAATAATCCTTTGGAATGCAACCTGGAACATTACTGTAATCTGGATGGGACCATCGATTGTGTGGGAATGACAAGACTCAGGGAAGTGGCAAAAAAAGGAATCCAGCAAAGAATCAGGGGAATTGTTTTCGAGGGTGAAGCTTCACCTCCATGCGGTTTCCCTTGGCCGCTGATCCATGATGCTCAAAAGGCGGGTTATACGACCACGGTTGTCTGGTCTCCACGTCTCAAAACCAATCTTGCTTTGGCCATGGTCCGGAAAGAGTTTTGGGCAACCAATCAGGAGCTTTTGGTGGAATTGCCTGATGGGACACAACGCAAAGGATTTGTGACGGATCTTCCTTTTAAGGAAATGGCCGGAACAATCGGTTAGAAACTTTTTTCCCGGATCCTGACCACGGCCGAGAGGGCTTCGTTGAATGGCGCCTGGGTTCCCACTTCTCGTGCCACCACAGGAACCATCCCGTTGATGGCATCGATTTCTGAAGGCCTTCGTGCCATATGGTCGAGCAGCATCGATGGCCGTGCCCCTGGCATTTTACTTCCAAAAGCCTCGATGTATTCCACAGGGTCGGTGAAGGAAAAATTGATTTCCTTCACCAAACCCGCCTTGTAAGCCTCAAGTCCGCAGTTTCTGGAGACATTCCAGCTTTCAGGGTCATCAAGTACCTCACCAATGGTCCTCTCAAATACCGTACATGGAGCACTAAAGGAGACATTGCAGATGAATTTTTCCCAGATCAATTGTTGAATGTCATCGAAGGCTTTGACATTGAACCCTGCTTCCCTCCAGAGGGTTGCAAGTTTTTCAACGCGATTGCTCAGTCCCCCATCCATTTCCCCGAGTCGAATCAAATCCATTCCATTGTGGTGTACATGTCCCGGTGCTTTCATCGAAGCTCCGAAACCTCCGGCGACTCCGAGCAGGATGTTGGAAGATTCAAGATGCTCCCGGATGCGCTCCCCGGCACCGAGCCCATTCTGAATCGTAAGAATGAGGGTGTCTGAGCCGATCAGGTCCTCAGCACTCTTGGCCGCAGAACCGACACCGGATGCTTTGGTCGCAATTACCACCAAATCGCAAATGCCAACTGAACTGCTATCCTTACTTATGCGGATGCCTTGAACGGTTCTATCTCCACTGGCACCCTCGACCCGGAGTCCCTGCTGCTTTATTGCATCCAGATGCTTCTGCCAAAGATCAATGGCCCAGACTTCATTGCCGGAGTCCGCCAGCAAACCCGCATAAACCGATCCCATCGCCCCTGTCCCGATCACAGCAATTTTCATCTGATTCCTTTTAAAGACTTTAAGAGGTTACGTCCGGCTTGAATGCAAAGCCCAAGGGACCTTTCTGCAGACTGAACTGACGGATCACATTTTTTCTGGGAAGGCTTCGGTAAAGATGGGGAAAAGCCTCTTGTGCACCATGGATTTGTTCCAAAACGAGATCATCTTCAAGCCCCTGGGGATTTACTTCCAGGACAAGCAGAGATTCTTCGTTGCTAAAATGACGGTTGGCACTGTCAAGCAGTTGTTCTTTTTTTCGAAAAATGAATGAATCCTTCCCTTTCGAATGCTTTTGGGAGGTAGTCGCCTTGGGATTCGGAGGACCATTCATTTGCCGAGACAATGTGGTAAAGGTGCTGCAATGAATCAACCCCCAAGAAACAAACGCCCCACTTCAGGATTTTCAAGCAGTTCATCGCCCTTTCCTGCCAGTGCGAGTTCTCCTGCGACCAGGACATAGCCGATATCAGCAAATTCCAATCCTTTTTTTGCATTTTGTTCGACCATGATGATGGTTTTTCCTTCCACATGCTGAAGTTCATGAAGGATCTCAAATACCATTTCAATGAAACGTGGTTCCAGGCCAATTGAGGGTTCATCCACCAAGAGTACTTGAGGTTTCATCACCAACGCCCGGGAAATCTCCAAGAGTCTTCTTTCACCACCGGATAATATCCGTGCAGGTTGATCCCTTCGGTTCGCAAGTCTGTCATATTTATCAAAAATCTCTTCTGCAGCCTCTTTTGCTTCTTCTGGTTTTTCCTTGAGATAGCCTCCCATCCAAAGATTTTCTTCCACAGTCATTCCAGGAAAGACTGAATTATCCTGAAGGATGTAGGCAATTCCGGCTTCTTTCAGTTTTTGGTTTGGAGTGAGTTCAGTAATATTTTGGAAACCCGAGTCATTTTGTATCGAGATGCCGCCTGAAAAAATTTTTGTGAAACCAAATATCGAATGAAGAACCGTTGATTTTCCAGCCCCGTTGGGGCCAATCAAGCAAAGTGATTCGCCTTTTGAAATCTGAAGTGAAAATTCATGAAGAATTTCCATTTTACCGTAGCCAGCCCGAAGGTTTTCGATTTTCAGGAAGGGTTCACCCTTGATCATCCCGGCGATCTGATCCAATGAAACTCCAGATCCGAGTTCCTGGGCCTGACGGTTCACATCGTCCACCGAAATGACGGTGTTGACATCACCTTGGTGGTAGCCGATTGACTTTTTATCCTTAGATTTTGGATCTGCCATCAATGAGCTCCCAGGTAGGCGTCGATGACTCTTTGGTCTTTCTGGATTTCAGAAGGCGGTCCTCCAGCCAACATTTTCCCGTGAGCCAGGCAAAAGACATGGCTGGCCAAATTCATTACGACACGCATGTTATGTTCAATGACAAACAGGGTGACTCCCATTTCATCGTTCGCCCGCTTCAGCCGGTCGATCAACCCATTGATCAGGGTTGGATTGATTCCAGCAGTAGGTTCATCAAGCAGGAGAACTTTGGGTTTGTTCATCAAGGCCATCGCAAATTCCAGCAATTTCTGCTGTCCGAAAGAAAGATCTCCTGAGATCAGGTGCCTCTTGCTGTATAGCCCCACAAAATCCAGTATCTCTTCTGCACGGTCCAGGATTTCTCCTTTCCGGCCAGAAAACATGGAACTGAAATTTCGTTCACGTTGACTGACGGAAATCTCCATGTTGTCCACGCAATTCATCTTGTTGTAGATGCGTGTTTGCTGGAATGTTCGGAGCAGTCCCAATCTTGCAATTTCTCCAACCCTCAACTTCGAAATTTCCTCTCCTTCGAAACGTATGCTTCCCTGATCGATCGGATGATGTCCAACGATTGAATTGAAAAGTGTGGTCTTCCCTGAACCATTGGGGCCGATCATTCCAGTGATGATTCCTTCCTTCACGGAAAGGGAAATGTCCTGGTTGGCCTGGACACCTCCAAAAGATTTGGAGACGGATTGAACTTCAATCAGATCGTTCATGCTTTTGAATTCTCGGGGTTCTTTGATCGGTCCACCGTTAAGCCAAACCACTCTGGTTTTATTTCCTGAAGCCAGCCGACGATTCCCTGCTGAAAAAAGACGATGTTGATGATGATGATGGTGCCCAGAGCCACCCACTGCCACCCCAGGAGCAGGGTCCAGGTGGTTTCTTTGATGATGTGGAAGACAAAGGCTCCTAAAACTGGGCCCCAAAGGGTTCCCTTTCCTCCTAGGAGTGCCATGGCCACCATGAAAATCCCGAAAGTTGCAGTGGGGAATGCAACTTCAAGTGGTTCAATGAAGCCAATCATATTCCCAAATACTGCTCCTATGAGACCCATGAAGAATGCAGCAATCGACCAGGCAACAATCTTGTAAGTCGCGGTCTTGATGCCCATCGCTTCGGCTTTGTCTTCATCATCACGGATGGCATTGATGGCCAAACCAAACTGGGTCCCGTAAAGCCAGCGCAGAAAGAAATGTGAAACCAAAGTGATCACAAAGCAAAGGATGTAGAAAAAGACATTTCGTTCATCGGCATCTCCTGGATAGACAGGCATGGAAATGCCACTTCCTCCACCTAAGTATTGGATGGTTCCCACCAGTTGACCTGCGGCAACAGCAACTCCAAGAGTTCCAATCGCAAAGTAGGGGCCGCGTAGCCCAAAGACGGCCATTCCGAGTAGAATTGAAATCAGAAAAGCTCCAATACCTCCTGCGATGATGCCTAGGTAAATGCCTGTGAAATATTGGGTTTCAGTGAAGTCGACTTTGATGGCACCAAATGCAGCCGTATATTCTGCGACATCATATCCAATTGATATCTGGACCACGGCCGAGACATACATGCCGGCGCCAAAAAAGGTGATATTGCCCAGGGAGTTGTATCCCATTTGTCCCCCGGTGATGTCCCAGGTCGTGGCCATCAGCACCATGATCCATAAGACGGCAATTTGCTGGATGTAATTTTCAAAAAATACAGGTCCAAGGATGCCGACTAATCCCAGGACGAGATAGGTTAGAATTTCGTTGCTTCGAGTCAACGGACCACCTCACGCATCTGTCTGAGTTTCAGTTGACGCCACATCAAAACCAGGAGAAGCAGCACGACAGCGGAGGCAATCTGATATTCGGCGCCTAGGATGATACCAGTATATTGCTCGACCAGACCCAGCCCAAAACCTGCACCGATCACGACAGGAAGATTCCCGAGACCAGAAGCTGTAACAATGGCAAAGGAACGGATGCTGTAGACGATTCCATAAAAAGGCTGTATCACCCATATCATGGCCACGAGAACTCCAGCTGCTCCGCAAATGGAGGCATTCAAAGCGAATGTGAATGCGTATACCCGATCGGTATTGATGCCCATGACCCTTGCAGCCCTCGGGTCTTGAGCAGTAGCTCGGATGGACTGGCCCATCCTTGAATTTCTCATGAAAAGTACCACTGCTATGGCAAGTAGAGCAGCTAAAAGTAAGGAGATGATTTTTGAAGAAGGAATGGTGACAAAATCATCAAATGCCGTGAAGATCTTGAATTCTGGATCAACGGTTTGAACTTCCGGTCCAAAAATCAGATTGATCACCTGCTGGAGCAAAAGTGAAAGTCCAAAGGTTGCCAAGAGCGAGGTAAACATGTCCTTGTCGATGACTCGTCTTATGATGACGACATAGATCAACCATCCAAATCCAAACATGAGAATCATGGCAAAAGGAAGGGTCAACAAAGGATGGACACCCATGTTGTACAATGCATAAGAAATGTATCCTCCCATGATGACAAAATCCCCCTGAGCGAGGTTTTTGATATTCATCACGCCCCAAACGAGGGCCAATCCGTATGCAGTCAGAGCAAAGACGGCTCCAATGAAAATCCCGTCCAGAATCAACTGAACGTTCATCACAGGGGCCCAGATAAAAAGAAGCTTCAGGTTGTCTACCATGATGGCGCCAGAACCTTAAGCAAGATGATTGTGAAAAAGGGGGCCGTCGCCCCCTATAGGAGAGGCTTATCAGTAACTGACTTTTCTAGGCCAGTCCAGATCGTTGGAGGTTACAACGGCAGAATACTTTCTACCTTTGATCTGACGCATCAGCATCGGTTTGGCAATGTTGTTTCCCGCAGAGGAGAACTTGATCTTACCGTAAAAAGTTTCGGTTTGGGTTGCGGAGATGGCATCACGGAGTTTGTCCGTATCGAAAGAATTGGCAGCTTCGAAAGCCAATTTCCAGACCAGCACTGCCGCAGTAGCCTGGGCCGTCTGATAAGGTATTGCACTGTAACTGGGGTGAACGGCCTTGAAATCTTTATCAAATTTCAACGAATTGCCGAAATACGAATCACGGTAAGGTACATTAGGAGACCATTGCGTTGGGCAGAGGAATCCTGTGGACGCTTTAGGGAATTTTTCATGAACCTTTGCTGCTTCACAATGGGTGATGCTCACCAAAGGGACATTGATTCTCATTTCACCAATTTGCCTGGTAGCAGTCGCGGCACCTTTGGAGTGGCCTGAAACGACCAATAAATCAGGTCGAAGGGCTTTCACTTTCGTTAATGTCGATGACATATCCGAAAGATCTGCAGGCAACTTGTCATCGATGACGATTTTCATGCCGAATTTTTTGGCTTCATCGACCACTCCTTCCCGAACATCGAGTGAAAACGGATCGTTCTCAAACGCCATGGCGACTTTTACGCTCGAGGCTTTTTTACCATTTTTTTTAGCCATGTCCGCAGCAAGCCTGATTGCTGGTGAAAGATACTGTTCGGAGGTTGAAAGCACAGCAAACAGATAACGGTAGCCTTGGGTGAAAAGAGAACGTGAGGCACCTTCGGCTTCCACCATGGGGATGCCATATTTTTCGGTTACAGGAGCAATTGCTTTGGTCAATCCTGAACTATACGGACCAAGCATGAATGTGATTTCATCCTGCTTGATCAGGCGTTCTGCCAATTGTGCACCACGTGCAGGGGTGGATTCGTCATCGTAATATTTCACACTGAGCTTATAGCTCTTGCCACCGACTTTGACTCCTCCCATGGAATTGATCCTTTCCACGGCAAAGTCATAACCACGCTGGGCATGCAACCCATTGGTGGCATATTTCCCAGTCAGCGAAATGGCAGAACCAAGAATGATCGTGTTCCCTTCAACTTTTGCTTGAACATTTAGTGCAAGCATCAGCATTCCTAGAAGGAACGAAATGGATACGGAAAAGAATTTGAGTGATTTCATATGCTCCTCTTTTTAAAATCAGAAAAAATAATGAATGGCCATGGAAGGCTTAATTTAAAAAACGCAATAAAATAACATGAGTCAGAGGCTTTGCAAATAGAATTCAAAGTATCTATAAGAATGTGAAGGTCTTAAAACTTCATATGAAATAAATGAAGTGCTGAGACATCTTGAATATTCATCATTTGAATCTTACAGAAAATAGAAGGTGCACCCAAATAATTATCTTTATATTCAAATCAGTCCCTTCAGTCCAGCATTGGGTGCCGAAGTCCGGGGCATTGATCTCAGTCAAGGATTGACTAATGCACAGTTCACGGAGGTCATCAGGCTTTTCTGGAGCATCAGGTCCTTTTTTTTCGCGAACAGCAAGAAATTTGACCCGAAGTACAAATTAAAATCGGCAAGAAATTCGGGAAACTACATATTCATCCTGCAGCACCGAATATGGAGGGGTATCCTGAAATATTCGTCATCCATACCCACCGTCATTCAAAAATTGCCAATGGTGAATTCTGGCATTCCGATGTTTCCTGCGATGAAGAACCTCCTCTAGGGACCATTCTCCAACTTCACCTGCTTCCCTCCATCGGTGGAGATACGCTTTTTGCCAACATGTACCAGGCCAAAAAACCAGGCCAAAGCTTAACTCACTTCTTCAACCTGTACCAGGTTAGGTGCTAAGCAGCTTTGCTTGTTCCATAAATAAATGAAAGGAATTCTTCAATGCTTAAACCCTGATCTCATAAACAATTTTGAGGAATTTTTCATTTCCATTCATAAAAAATTTTAACTCTTTTTCTGATGAATTCTGATCGATTGTCAGGTCAGAAAGAAGATTCTTCAAAAGCTGATTTTTTGAAAATATGATCTTAGAGTCAATGATGCTCGGATTCCGTTTGACAATCTCAACCTTTCAGGATTAGTTTTTTGTGACTTTCCTGATAAAGTTCACCCCTCATTCCAGCTTGTTATGACCTCTCATCAACATTCTACAGTTCCTTCGGATCCAGAGCTGCGTGTAAAATCCTTGGAGTCCCTTCTGGTTGAGAAAGGACTGGTGGACCCTAAGGCGCTTGATGAACTGGTGGACCTTTATGAAACCAAAATCGGCCCTCGCAATGGCGCAAAAGTTGTCGCTAAGGCTTGGAAGGATCCAGAATTTAAAAAATATCTCCTTCAAAAACCGACTGAGGCCATATCCTCCCAGGGTTATCGGGGTCGTCAGGGGGAAAATATGAAGGTTGTCGAAAATACATCGAACATTCACAATGTCGTTGTTTGCACACTCTGTTCCTGCTATCCATGGCCAGTTTTGGGCCTTCCTCCGGTCTGGTACAAATCAGCCCCATACCGGTCTCGTGTGGTCAGTGATCCACGTTCTGTTTTGGAAGAGTTTGGAACTTTTTTGGAAGAGGATGTGGAAATACGCGTCTGGGATTCGACTTCCGAGATCAGATACTTCGTTCTTCCGGAAGCACCTAAATCCTTCCATAAAAAAACACTTCAGCAACTCGAGTCGATGGTCACCAGAAATTCGATGATTGGTGTTGAAAAAATTACTGATCCGGATAATCCATTATGAACAGTGCCCATGATCTTGGGGGTCGGCATGGTTTTGGCCTGGTTGCTCCCGAATCAGAACAAAGTGAACCTGTTTTCCATACGGATTGGGAACGTAAAGCCCTGGCTTTGACCTTAGCAACAGGATTTCTTGGACGCTGGAATATTGACGAATCCCGGCATGCTCGAGAATCCCAACATCCGGTCGATTACCTCCGCCAAACTTATTATGAAAACTGGCTCAGCGGCTTAGAGAAGCTTCTGGTTGAAAAAGGTCTCATAACCGAAGAGGAACTGAAGACGGGCCAAGCCTTGTCAAAAACCAATGAAGAACTGCTTAGTCGTGTACTTAAAGCAGAAAAGGTTACAGAAGCCATTGATAAAGGCGGTTCCTCCAACCTGGAAATCGACACTCCTCCTGTTTTCCAGGTTGGAGACCGAGTTCAAGCAAAAAACCATCACCCCCTGACTCACACCCGTGAACCGGGATACGTTCGTGGTCGAAAAGGATTGATTGAAGCTCATTATGATTCACACATCCTGCCTGATGACAATTCACAGGGAAAGCGAACCGGAGAACATCTCTATTGCGTACGCTTTGAAGCTACAGAACTCTGGGGAAAGGACTCAACTTCCCAGCATTTTGTCTATGTCGATCTTTGGGAATCCTATCTGGACAGAGCATGAAGGATCCAACTGATGAACAAAATCAAGTACTACTTCGTACCTTGATACCTGATCCTGCTAAGGATGAAGAAAGCCCTCAGTTCAGCGAACCTTGGCAAGCTCAGGTCTTCGCCCTGGCAGTTTCCCTCTCAGAGGCGGGTCTATTCAGTTGGCAGGAGTGGACGGAAGAATTGAGTGTCACCATTCTTAAAGCTCAGGAATTAGGAGATCCTGATCTGGGAAGCACTTATTATCATCACTGGCTGAAAACACTGGAAAGGATGCTCACCAGTAAAGAAGTCCTGGATCAAACTTCTATATTTCAACGTATGAAAATATGGGAAGAGGCATATCTTAGAACTCCCCACGGACAACCCATAAAAATTAAAATCACATAAAATGATTTTAGATATTCATATCCTGTATATTTCTAAATTTTTGACCATCTCTCCTTGAACACCGCTCAATTCTTCCCTCTTGTATTGATGAGCACTTTTACAATAGCTAGAATGCTCCGAATTTTTTAAATCAGGGATCACAATGCCTGATCCAAGTGGATTCTGAATGCAGTTCCAAAAGCTTTAGCAAGTCCAATTTTTTTCATGCTAGCAAAAAGTTTCGGAGACGATTGTAAAAACTATTATTTCAAATGAATAAAATGAATAAAGACAAGGTTGAGGATGGCATCCGGATGATGCTGGAAGGATTAGGAATTGATCTAAACGATATCCATTTCCGTGAAACCCCCAAAAGAGCTATGAGAGCCTGGACCTCCGAACTCTGCTCGGGGCTTGGAGATAAATCCTTTGAACTGACGACCTTTGCCATTGATCATGATTATGAACCGAGTATGGTCGTGCTTCAGCATATCCCTGTCAAATCGGTATGTGCCCATCACTTGCTTCCTTTTGTTGGTGAAGCCACGGTAGCCTACATTCCCAATAATCTTCTTTGCGGACTTTCCAAACTGGCAAGGGTGGTCGATTATTTTTCCAGACGTCCTCAAGTTCAGGAAAAACTAACCCATGACATCGCCAATTATTTAAGAACCCAACTGGACCCTCAGGGTGTTGGTGTCATCATCAAGGCCAACCACATGTGCATGCAGATGAGAGGAGTAAACCATGACGGAACAATGACAACAAGTTCTCTGAAAGGCACTTTCATCAAGGAAGGGCCTGTACGTGCAGAATTCATGTCACTTGCCCAATCTCAAACGATGCGCAAAGTTTAAGCGTCTGTATGAAGAATTTTTAGATCAAAATAACTCAAGGAAGGAAATCGAAGAGGTACCAGGATGTTAGAACTGAATGCCCAATCCTCCTGAAATTGAAAGGCCGCCCGCATTCAACTTTTTGGAAACTCCTCCTGCTTCCAGTTCTGGCTGATAAACACGCCAGGCGGGACGTACAAAGGCATGCACCAACTGGTTCCGGAGGACAAAATAATGTGATGCCTCTCCATGAAATTCCCAACCAAGCTTATCACTTCCCGATTTGATGGTGCTCATGTCTTTGGGAAGCATCTGAGCACTTCCAATTTCTGCTCCTAAAGCAATCTGAACCGGAAGCTTGGGCCACTGATACACATAATCCAGGCCCAGACTGTAAAATTCCAGAGTCCATTTGTTAGATTCATAACGCTGCATCCCTAATGTATGTCTTAAGGGCGTTTCATCCCGGTATTCACCCACTAGGGAAGCACCCCACCCTAAAACATAACCCCCTTTGATGCTTTCAGATCCGGAACTGATGGAACCACTGACACCGGAAATCCCGGTCTCAACACGATATGTGTCTTGACGTATATCCGGGTTGGCAAATAGAAGCAAACCTCCAATGAGAACGATAATGACCGACATTCAAAATTTTATGGAAAACCGTCCTTAGATTTAAGAATGATGAGGTATTGTCCAGGATTATAATTTATGTACCTCCTACTAAATATCCCTTCCACAACGGATCCCGACTTCAGGCCATGCGAGGTTCGGAGAAGAATGCCCGCGGTAAAATCCTGCTGACTCAAATGCCCCAAAAGCCCATGAGGCCCCACGGATCACCCTTTCCTTCCCTCCAGAACTCTTCGAACCATAAGGCTTGTAATAATCTGCAACATGCTCTCGTACATTTCCAGCAAGATGTGAAATCCCCTCTGGAGTCACATCTCGGTTTCTGGTGTTTACTGGTTGGGAACCGCGTGATCCTGATTCCCTTGTGACAGCAAAGCCTGGTCCGAAACCGATCCCGTCCCAGGGATATTTTCTTCCTTTCGATCCACGGATTGCATATTCCCATTCCGTCTCAGTCAGAAGTCTTTTCCCAACATGCTGGCAGTACATTTTTGCATCTTCCCAATTGACACCCACAACGGGGTGCCTGCTCATCTGTTCTGGAAACTCACCATTCTTCCAACTGGTTGGACGACGATGACCCGTGGTTTCCACAAACTGGAGATATTCCTCATTGCTCGTTTCATAAATGTCGATGAAAAAAGATTTGATGCGCACTGCTCTTTCCGGAGCAGCATTGTATAGGGGATCGTTGCTTCCCATCACAAAAACACCTCCACGTAGGGCAACCTGACCTGAGTTGCTCTTTCTTTTCCCTGATTTCTGGATCTTTTTGGTAAAAGGGTTCAACAGTTGCCCTTTATCTTTTGCTTCAGGAAGACTGAATTTGATCAAATCGGCCCATATGATCACTCCTGAGAAAATACTCATCAATTTCAAAGACGCCAGATAACTGCCGTCAGGCTTCGCACTTATTTTGCCGTACATGAATGCATCCACACCATAAAGTTCTCCTAGACGTCGAGCCTGAGATTCGTCAATGAAGACCTGTTGGTTTAGTTTCTGTTCCTGATAAATCAGTTGCAGGTTTTCACGGTCCACGATGTTCACGGACCCCTGAGTTGAAAGAGCCACAGTCATATAATCCATCACTTCTCCGTTTTCAAAGATACGTGGAGAATCGACGCTCCAGAAACTCACTTTTTTAATTTTTTCATCCTTCAACTGTTCAGCATCCTGGCCAAAGGACTCAATCAATTTGCCGCTAAATTCATTCAACAGGTCATAATTCTGGTTCTGCTCGAAGAGGGTGAAGGTTTCTGCCCAGATGATCTGAGAATTTTGAACATCAAGTGCTTTCAACACCAATGCATCACTGTACACATTTCCATAAATGAACAACTGCACTCCGAGAAGCATTCCCAGTTCACGATACTCATTAGGTGAAACAAATTCTGAGAGTTGAATACGTTGTTCTTTGAGTAAAAGTTGCAGTTTGGAACGGTCGGTGACCCGAAAACGCCGTCCACGTACGATTTTGACGTTACTGTAATCGATCAGTTCATTGATATTGATGCGTACGGTCTTATCTTTAAGACGTATCCGGGAAATCGCCATGGTGTTGTAACGGCGATCGATTTTTTGATGCACGGAATTCGATATCCTCCCTGCTAGTCCTTCATTGTCGACAAATTTTCCTTGAGCCTTGATTTCAGGAGTAGTGACGAAAATAAAAAATCCTGAAATCAGCATCAGCTTGAATTGGAATAACCTGATCCTCTTCATCTCAACTCCAGTTGGATATGTGACTTTTTTTCGGTGCTATTGGGTGTTTTCAACTGCTCGTAAAATCGTTTAAGTTTTTCACGGGATTCATCTGCTAACATCATCGCTTCTTCCCTCTTGTAACTGTCATGGGGCCTCCAGTTCCGGGTTTTGAGACGGTAGGGCCTCAACCCACGTTCTGGATCAACTCTGGTGCAAAAAAGTTCTTCAACATCTGGACGGTCGAGCCAAGATTCCCTCATGTTTGTTTCTAGGGCAAGATACCAACGTGCAAAATGCTGAATTCGACGATCATCGAAATATCCAAGTGGATTAAGGGTTTCCAGCAGTTCCCTCAACTGTGGTTTGGATTGGTACCGATCATAATCGACTACGTAAAGACTTTCAGAAAGAAATAAAGGAGCACCATGCAACAAAAGGCCCTTTGACCTGAGAGTGTTTCCAGTCTGAACGATTTCAATGCCGACACTTCCCATTTCTGCATCCATCACTGAGTCCTCGACGTTTTCAACAGGCTCCACCTGGAGTCCTGGGTAGGCTGCCATCACGATTCCACTATAACGGCCTTTGACAAAAACCCTTCGTCCATAACGTGAAAGAGTCTGGAAATCGATTTTGCTTCTCCCCCTTCCTCCAGGTTTTGAAATCAGGAAAAAACCAACCATATCCTGAACTTCACATCCAAGAACAGGATTGTAACGGGTTAGTTCCGCAGAACCTGCCACACGAATGCTGGTCGGTTTGATCAACTGGTAATTGTACATCCCCCATTTGGTGACATGAGTCGGATCTCTGAGATAGTATTGAGTCATGGCAAGCAGTTCATCCAGACCCACGAGGGTAAAATCCACTTCATCGAGTTTGATCAATGAAGAACCATTGTGGGGTTCCTCCCCTTCCACACGAAGGGAAATCCCATTCACTTCCCACTCATGAGAAAGGAAGCCCAATCGGAATGGCCTCGGTGTTCGCTTACGGTCAATGAATACTGAAAAACATTTTGGAACATTCCGGGGCAACTGATTCAGTTGCGAAAACGCCTCTTCAATGTCCTGGGTACTCTTCTTTTTTCCTTCAGACAAGATCTTCTGCATCGCCTCGATCTCTCCGGAATCTGAGACTATCGGTTTCAGCCGGCTTAAAAAATTCTGCAGTGTTCGTCCACTTCGAGGCACGGCACATGATACCGTCGCTTCGGATTCAAAATTGCTCGAATGACTCAAATCGCAAGGGGTTTAGTTAGGGTGAAATATTCCTGTTCAGAGTTGGATTTCTTTCAATCAAACCAAAATGGAATGAAGCTCCATCATAACGGTGGAGAATCAGAAGCGATGGCAAGTTGGTCATCTATCTAGATCCCAAGATTAGAATAATTGCCTTGCCGTCCCTGAGCACCAAGGTTAAAAAATTGTGTTGATTGAAAAATCCTTTGCATTTGCCTGCCTAGCAAAATATCAGATTTTTATTTTGATTTAAAGAATACAACATCCTGGCAGCATCCATTCATCCGTCCAAGTCCTTATCTTAGGGATTGATATATAATTATGAATATAATGAATCGAGGTCTCATCAGAGTTGGACCTTTTTTCACCTTACTTGTTTTTTTGTTTTGGGGGGGGCAATCCACTTTTTCCCATGCCGTAGAAATCCAGCCTCAAGACAATCAGCATTCTGGAATGGTGACTGATGGAAATTCTACAATTTATCCACAAAACCGTTTAGGAAATGGACTCTACAGAGACAATAATTTACTTGTCTCCAAAACCGATCAGATGATCATCGGGTCCCAACCCGTCAAAGGCACTGAAAGTGCCGTTTACCTTTTCCAGGGCCGAGACCAAGAGTTAGGTTTGGGGTTGGTCAATGGAGAAAACGAGGGTATGGGCAGATTGAAAAAAGTTGGAAAGGAATTTTACGAATTCAGCAATTATGAAATCGGCTACCAAAGGATTTTCCGCATTTTACAAGGACGAATCGTCCCGGTTCTAGAAAATTTACGCACTGCAACGGGAGTGACACTATCTGAAACCCACGCGGTGTTTTACCACATCACCGAGTCAAGCAGTTCAAGCAATGCTGAGGATAATGCAAAACCAAAGTGGAACTATAGGTTCAGGCTTCATTTGGTCCGCCTTGGAGAACCTCAAGTGGTTACTCTATACCAACTTCCCCTTGAAGATCAAAATGCAAAACTGAGGATTTCCTGGAAAAACGAGCATGAGCTGATTCATCGCAAAAGAGATGGTTCTGAGGAAACACTCAACCTGCAAAAAATTTCACCAGGTATGTTCTGAAGCTTTTCATACTTTTCAATGAATAACACGATCTCTCCAACATGTGTGATCTATGATATGGACGGACTTCTGTTAGATACAGAACGTTTTTATTCCATGGTCACTCAGCAGATCGTAGAACGTTATGGGAAAAATTTTGATTGGACACTTAAATCAAAAATCCTTGGAAGAAGAGCGATAGAATCAGCCCAAATCATAGTAGACACCCTTGATTTGCCCATAACAGCCAATGAATACCTCCTTCAAAGAAATGAAATCTTGCCATTAAAATTTTCAGAGTGCCAGCCCCTTCCTGGTGTCGAAAATTTAACACGGCATCTTTCAAGCAAAGGTATCCCACAGGCAGTTGCGACAAGTTCCAAAAGGGACATGTATGAAGCCAAAGTCAGCTATCACCGTGAATGGTTTTCTATTTTTCAAACCATCGTGACGGGTGACGATCCTGAAGTTTCAGAAGGGAAACCTGCACCGGATATTTTCCTTGTTGCTGCAAAAAGACTTGGGGGACAACCAGAAAACTGTCTGGCTTTTGAGGACGCACCTTCAGGAACTCAAGCTGCTTATGCCGCCGGAATGTCGGTGATCGCTATACCAGATTCGAATATGGATAAAAAGTTATATCCCCAAGCATCAGAGATCCTGAATTCTATGGAAGAATTTCGACCAGAAAATTGGGGGCTTCCTGCTTTCAATTGATACTTTAATTGAGGATCTTCGGATCGTTCAGAATTCTACTTTCTGACCCGGCTTCAGATTCCTCGCGGGTGACACGACCACCAGTTCCCCCTTTTTCAATGCACCAGTAATCTTGATCAACCCCTTGCTGTTTCCCAGAAGTTGGACTTCCCTTTTTTCAAGACGATTAGCTTTAGGCACGAGAACGTAATGGATCCCGCTGTCATTTCTCACTGCCCCTGGAGGGACCGCCGTCATTACTTTTGAAAAGGGTAAAAGCTGAACTTGAGCGGTCATTCCACCGCGCAGTTGCCTGCCGGGATTTTTTGCCAATACACTGAAAGAGAATCTCCTTGTTTGAGGATCTGCTTTCCAAGCCAGTTTCTCGATAACTCCTTTGAATTTTTTCCCTGGAAAGGCCGGGACCCTGAAATCCACCGTTTGTCCTTTCTTGACCGATCCGATTTCCTCTTCGGTAATCCCACATTCGATCCAAACCTGGTCGATATCGATCACTTCCAACAGAGCTGTTCCACTTCCGACCACTTCTCCGGGTTCATGAAATCGTTGTGTAACAATTCCTGAAAGCGGACTCAAAACAAACGTGTCTGCATAGGACTCTTTGCGGATTTCCAGTTCCTTGCGTGCTACCAAAAGTCGAAGGTGAGAGCTTTCCTTGTTGATTTGGTTGCGAGTCTTTTGGAGTTTGAGGGAATCCAGTCGCTGTCTTGTTGAGGTACCACGATCGTACATCTGTTGTTCTTCGCTAAGGCGTTGGCGGGTGTCTTCCAGGGCTTCCCTGGCTTCCTTGAGCGTGTTTTCACTGAGAGAAACCTGCAGTTCTGATAGTTCCATCTGCAGTTTCGTTACTGCATTTTCAAGACTGAGTAGCACCTCTCCTTTTTTTACCCTTTGGTTTTCATCGACTTTAATCCCTGCAATCCTTCCAGAGACTTTGGACTGGATGGTGAGACTTTGCAGAGGCTCAACCGTTCCAACATAGGTCTGCGGAAACCCTTCGGAAAGATTTACCACGGGGACTACTTTCACTTTCACCTGAGCCCACAGGACTGATCCATGTTGAATAAGTAGAAACCAGGTAGCCAGAACCATGTAATGTAAAAGTTTCTTCTTCATCTTCTTGATCACTCGGCGGTTGCAGTTTTGTTCATAACCTCTCTCTTCTGCTGACCAAAGAGCACCATTAAATCATTCAATACGGAATAAAAAACAGGTACCAGAAACAGTGTGATGAAAGTGGCGAAGAGCACTCCGAAGGCCAGACTGATCGCCATTGGAATCAGGAATCTTGCCTGCCTGGAGGTTTCGAACATCATCGGCATCAGACCAAAAAAAGTCGTCAACGTGGTCAGCACGATGGGCCTGAAGCGACGCACTCCTGCCTCCAGGACGGCATCCTGTAACCGATGTCCCTGAGCTCGGAAACGATTGATGAAATCAACCATGATCAGTGAATCATTGACGACGATCCCACTCAGCGCCACCATCCCCAACACACTGACAATGCTGAGTGTGAAACCCAGCAGGTAATGCCCCATAACGGCACCAACAATGCCGAAAGGAATGGCTGTCATCACGATAAACGGCTGAAGATAACTTCGGAATTGCAAGGCCAATAGTGAAAAAATCAGCATTATGGAGATGTAACTTCCCTGCTTAACCCCCTCCATCGTGTTCTGCTGGGCCCGATTGGCACCCTGGATATTGATACTCAGTTGTGGGAATTCTTCTTGTGTTTTTGGCAGAAGGTCCTTTTTCAGCGAACGTTCAACTTCCGCGGTATTCGACAGGGAAGAATCAACATTTGCTGTTACTTTGATGACCCTTCTCTGGTCGATACGCTTGATGCTGCTGTATGACAGCCCATAGTCCAATGTCGCCACCTGGTTCAACGCCAGACTTTGATTCTGGGGTCCTAACACCACCAAATCTTCAAGATTGTCAAGATAACGCCTTTCCTCCTCCGGAATACGAAGCATGACACTGACTTCGTTCCCCTCGCGCTGGATTTTGAACACTTCCAGTCCCTGGAAAGCTCCACGAACCTGCCGGGTCAGATCCTGCGCATTCATTCCCATCGCATGGCCGGCGTCACTCAGTGTGAGACGGACTTCTTTCTTTCCGGTATCAGTGGTGTCCTCAATGTCACTCACTCCGGGGTATTGGGAAAGATCCTCTTTGAAACGTCCCACAACCCTCTCCAGCACCTGACTTTCTGGATGGCTAAGCTGCAGGTCAATATCATTATCTACGTCGATACGATGACGGCTTCGGTAGGATAGATTGGTCAATCCAGGAATTTGGCCAAGCATCCTCTTCCATTGACGACTGAATTCCTTGGTTTCAAATCCCCGCTCATCCAGAGGTTTGAGATAGACCCGCATGTTCAGAGTATGACTTCCACCCCTTCCTATGCTGCTGTATATGCCTTCAGAAACTGGTTTTCCCTTTTCTGCTTCATACTTCGCAAGCAGGGTCTCCGCGTGTTTCAACATTTGGGATTCCACTTTCTCAGTCACTTCGACCGGAGTGCCGAAGGGAAGCTCTGCCCTGACATTGATCCTGTCACTGTCTATGGAAGGAAAGAACGTGAAACGAATGTGCCCGCCTAGCGCCAAACCCGCACAAAGCAGCATCATAAAAATTCCAACGGCCAGGGTGGTGTAACGGTAGCGAATGCTGAGCTTTAGGGCCTTCCGGTAAGGCACCTCTGAAACCCATTTGAGCATCCTGCTGAGATAAGTGCGGGGCCATTCCAAAATCCATTCTAAAGGACGAAGGATCCATTCAATGAGACGATATCGGTGCGCCAGATGACCTGGCAGGATGAACATTGCCTCCACCAGGGAAAGAAAAAGGATGATGATCAAGACGTTGGGAATACTCCGGAAAAACTTCCCTGTGGTGCCCGGCACAAAATAAAACGGAATGAACGCGGCAACAGTGGTAAGGATGGTGATCAATACAGGCGTACTTATTTCCCGTGCTCCTTCCACGGCAGCCATGATCGGAGATTTGTTCATCTCCTGATGGGCATAGATATTCTCGCCAACCACAATGGCATCATCAACCACGATTCCAAGAACCAGGATGAAGGCGAAGAGGGATATCATGTTGATGCTCACATCGATCCCTGGCATGGCGATCATGGCCCCGGCATAACTGATCGGAATCCCCATCATGATCCAGAAGGCAAGAGGAATTTTGAGGAAAAGAGCCAATGTCAAAAATACCAGAACGAGCCCGTAAAGCAGATTCTTGACCAGCAGGTCAATCCGGTCCTGAAGCACTGTGGAACGATCGTTGAGGATCGAAGTACTGATGCTAATCGGCAGTCGGTTTTCTATTTCCAGAAGTTTTTTCTGCACCGCCTGAGAGACTTCTGTAGGAGTCTGGTCCCCGACACGATAGACCGCAATACGCTGGGAAGGTTTCCCGTTATAACGGTTACGCAAAACGGATTCCTCAAATCCATCAGAAATCCGAGCAATGTCCCCCAGCAGCAGTGCTCCCTGGCCGGTTTTCAGTAAAGGGATACGTGCATATTCACTGGCGGTGTATCGGCGTTCCTTGGTTCGCACCAGAAGATCTCCGCCTGAAGTTTGGATCTTTCCTCCGGGCATATCGATTGTCGATTGTCGGATGATCTGGGCGATCTGATCCATCGTCATGGAATATTGTTGTAGCTCACTCCTGGGAATCTCAATTTTCAGTTCAAAAGCCCTGCGTTGCTCAACATCAACCTGGGTAATCCGATCATCTTTGAGCAATTCATCCTTGATTAATTGTGCCCATTCCACCAGCGAGCGGTTTGGAGCTTCCCCATAAACCACGATGTTCAACACTTCACGTCGGATTCTTGGAGCGGTGATCCGTGGGGTTTCTGCTTCATCCGGAAAGATGCTGATACGGTCGATTTCGGATTGAACTTCATCCTGGATCAATTTCCGGTTTGATCCCTCATCCAATTCAATGCGTATGCTTGCTGCACCTTCTCGAGCAGTTGAGGTCATTTTCTTGATGCCTTCAATGCCTTCAAGCGCAGATTCTATAGGAACTATGATGGATTCCTCGACCTCTTCGGGCGTTGCCCCAGAATAGGGAACTGCAACCACCAGCAGATCCAACTCAAATGCTGGAAAAAGTTCCTGTTTGATGTTCAGAGTGCTCATCCCCCCCCAGAAGAGGAGAATCAGCATCAGCAAATTCGCCGCCACTTTGTGCTCTGCCATCCAACGAATCATGCTTCCTCCTCAGCTTGTCTTGCTTTTCTTGGTTTCAGAGCCTTTCCCTTGCCTTTAGTTTCCTGCTGCCATTTCTTTTTCCTGGACTTCTGCTTGTTCATTCCATGATCAGTTATTTGTCCTTGATCTCCTTTTTTTTTCTGTGCCCTCATGCTTCGTCCAGGGGTACCGGATCCCTGCAAACTGACTTTCATCCCGTTGGCAGCCCCCTTGAGAGGTGACGTCACCACCTCCTCACCCGGTTTCAATCCTTTCGAAACATAAAAGGAATCCCCTTCCAGGTGAACGATCTCAACCTTACGGATTTGCAGTAATTCGTTTTCAACCACCCAGACCGTGTTTTCATCACGAAGGGCCCTTACTGGCAACTCAATGACGGATTCCAGGGTTTTCCCGGGTATTTTGACTTCCACAAAGGCTCCAATAAACAAAGGAACGGAAAAAGCAGCCTCATTCTTCGACGCAGGTAACCCCTCATTTTTTCTTTTTGGTTTTGGCTCCGCTTTATTTTCTTTCTTGTCCAGACGGATCCAATTTCCTGGTTCAGAGGGTCTCAGTCGAAAAGGGTCCTCCACGCTGAGGATCAACTGAACCATCATCCCGTTAGGAGTCAGTTCCAGCAGGTGGCGCTCAACTTGACCACTCCAGACAGCATTTTGAGCGCCAACTCGCATTGAAATTTCTGCATCCAGCGAATATTGGTTGGGATCTTCCTCGCCGGGCTTACTTGGCCCTCCCATCAACCATTCCATCCGACTCAACGGGACATCGGTTATAACCTCGGCACGATCGCTTCCAATCAGGGTAGCCAATTGTGTCCCGGTATTGACATGCTGCCCGAGGTCAACATTACGCTTCTGCACCACTCCGCTAAAGGGTGCCTTGATCAGTGTGAAATCAAGATTGGCGCTGTTCAGTGGGTCCAGGGTCATCAACAGTTCCCCTGATTGAAAGAAACTGCCTTCAGCGAGCAAGGGACTGATCCAGTTGACCACTCCGTTCACTTGGGCGGTTACCACAACCCGTTGAGCCGCACGAACGCGCCCATGAGTTTCGAAAAGAATTCTCGAGTTGGAACGAACCGTCTGGGTCACTTCGACCAGGGTTCCTTTGAAAGGGTTCGGTATTTTACGGGCTTTCGGTTGGTTTCCCATGAAATACATCACCAATCCTGCACCTGCACCCAGAATTATCAACGGCAACCAGATCTGGGGGCTTAAAAGTTTTTTCCACATGGGTATTCCTATTCTCTGTCAGAAAGTCTGCTGTAGCATGGAATCTCAAAGTGGAAGGTGCTTCCAGAACCTTCTACGCTTTCCACCCGGATGCTTCCATTATGTGCCTCTGCGATGCTTTTGCATAGATTCAAACCCAGACCATAATGATTTGAATCACGGATCCGTGATTTATCTATCTGATAAAAAGGTTCAAAGATCATAGTCAGTTCATCAGCAGGAATGCCGATTCCATGATCCCGGACACTTAGCACTGCCTTGTTTTCGTATTCATTGATCTTCACCTCCACAGGATTCGAACCTTCATCGCTGAATCGCCGTGCATTGTTCAGCAGGTTTTCAAGAACGATTGTTATTTGTTCGGGATCAGCCTGAATCATCAACTTTTTCGGCGATTCCTTGAGAAGGATTTCATGTTTGCCTTTGCTATATTTATTTAAAAAAATTTTCACCAGTTCTACTAAATCCAACTGCTGGAGATTCAACCTACCGTTTTTGCTTTCAAGCCGTGCCGTTTCAAGAATTTCCCTAACCATGCTTTCCAGCATTCGAAGGTCCTCCTCCAGGGTTTTCCGTAATGCATCGGCAGGCATCATTTCCAGGGCAACTTTCATGCGGGTCATCGGCGAACGCAGTTCATGACTCACATCGAGCAAAAGCTGCTTTCTTGCGGCAAGCATCGTCGAAATGCGTTCCGCCATTCGGTTGAATCCTCTAGTGAGCTTACCGAGTTCGTCCTTGCGGTCGCTACGAACACGATGTTCCAGGTTTCCGGAAGCAAGAGCCTCTACCCCTCCTGAAAGCCAATGGATCGGCTGAAGCACCCATCGAAGCGCCAGGTAGGTTAGAAAAATCCAGAATAGGATCGCAATTGCCAAAACGGCTCCCCAGATCCAACCTGTAAGGGGGATGATCTCTCTTCGGTGATGAAAGTAGATGGTGTGTTCCCCATTAAGAGCACGAAATACCCTCCTGTTGCTGCGATAGCGGCCAACCTCAATGCCAGGGTTGGTTTGGAGCTTCTTGAAGCTGATCTGGTCCAGAGGCGGGAGCACTCCTGAAGTTTTCCAGGAAATTTTGGGACCTTTGTAATGGATGTTGATAAAAAGCTGGTCTGACAGTTTTTCAGCTCGTTTCCGGTTCGGAGGAATACCTAAATCCCGAACGAGGTAGCTCACATACTGATTCATGTTTCTGCGGAATACATCCTTGCCTTTTTCATCGAACATCAACCAGGTGATGGAAGCCACCGTCAAAACGATGAGCACTCCCGCACCAAACATGATCAGCAGCAGCTTGGTGAAAAGGGAGGTGAAAGAACTTCGCAGCCATTCAGTTTTCAAAATCCTCCTCACCGATGAACATGTAACCTGAACCCCAAATGGTCTTGATGAAACGCGGATTCTTGGCATCTTCTTTCAGTTTTTGACGCAGGCGGCTCATATTGATGTCCACGGTCCTCGAATAAGCATCCCATTCCACGCCATGGAGCGCCTCCATGATCCGGTCCCTGTTGAGAACTTTTCCAACGTTCCGTGTCAACAAAGCAAGACATTCGAATTCTAGTGTGGTCAGTTCCAGCAATTCTCCATCCAGTTCCACGCGTTGACTATGGTAGTTGACCTTGAGTCCAGAAAAAATCCTTTCCTCCTTTTCATCATTGCCGTTTCCCGTTCTACGCAGAACAGACTGAATCCTAGCGACCAGTTCACGGGGTTCGAAAGGTTTGGGCAGATAGTCATCGGCGCCAAGTTCGAGCCCGACAATACGGTCGGTGGTTTCACCCCGGGCAGTAAGCATGAGGATCGGAACTGTAGAGTCTTTTCGAATTGTCCTGCAGACTTCCAGGCCATCCATTTCAGGAAGCATAATATCAAGAATGACCAAATTCGGTTTGTCACGTGAAAGAATTCTGAGTCCCTCACTTGGTTTTGTTGCCGTCAGCACCTGAAAACCCATTTCCCCTAGATAATTGGTCAGCAATTGATTCAGCTTGGCGTCATCATCAATGACGAGCAATGTCTGAGATGTTGTTTCCATGATTAGTGTTCAGAAATTCTGATTCTATTTTTATGACCAAAAAAAAACGGATATTTTTAAGAATGGAAATACAGTTGTTGTTATCGGTCTGCAGATACGTTGATTAATGGGTTGATGGCTCTCACGTTGACCGCATATTCATAAGTTAATTGCCCTCCGGTTCCACCCAAAAGCGTGACCCAGATAAGCCCGACTGCCGCCAGAACCCGGTAACCATGACTCAAACCAAAATCTTTCTGCCGGCGTCTGCTCCAAAATCGACCACCAACGATTAATAGCATAGATAAGGTCCCCAATACTCCGAGCATCTGATGAATTTCAATCACCTCTAATAGTTCGGTTTCTTCATATGGGAAATGAGCGATCAAACCTGAAACGGAAGCAGGAATGCATGAAAAACTACCAACCCACAAAAGCAACCAACTGGTCTCATTCAAAGTGGAAAACCAAAATGAAAGGATACTCAGAAGAAAACTGAATCCGATCAAAGCGATCGGGAAATGAATCAAAATCGGATGAAGATCATCTGGAATAGTGTTAATAAAATCTAACATGATCGTTAATAATGAAAGTATCAGTGCCAGTCATGCCAACGATGATGTCGACGATTTTTACGCCTTTTTTGGCGGCGTTCCAGCTTTTCAGATAACTCAGCACGCTGTTCCGGGGTGAGGACCGCATGGACGGAAGCAAAGGCATCTGAGACCATCGGAATCCGTACATCCATGGTGGTCCAAGTGCTATGTAGAACCGATTCGAGTTGGGCCGTATCGACAGTATCGTTTTTGAGTTGTGCAAGCACCTCGTCATAGACCTTCAATCGCGCCTGCTTGATCGCATCACGCTCATCGAAAAGTTTTTCTGTCACCGGAAGCATCTGTGTCTCCTGTTCCAGAGTCAAATTGAGGCGCTCGGCCATCTTCCCGTTGATATCTTCAGCAGTAGGACCTTCATCCGAAAAACTCCAGAACCGTCTGCGGCCTTGTTGGATCCACTCTCTTCGCTTTTCGATTTTCTCGACCATTTCCGCGCGCTTTTCCGGTGCCATCACAGCATGGTATTCGGAAAAAGCACCGGCTGCTTTAGGAATCAGGTTCTCCACCTGCAGCCAGCTCGTTTTCAGTGTTTTTTCCATTTCTCCTGAATCAGCCGATTTACTTTTCAGCTGAGCCAGCAGTTGATCGTATAAATCAGCTCGAAGCTTTCGCAGCATTTCTCGTTCACCCCAAAGTTCTGCGGTGACCGGTTGCACCCTTGCTGCCTTTTCTTCATTCAAATCCAGACGTTCCGCTATGACGGCATTCACCTGCTCTGCTTCGGGGTCTCCATTCCTGCATCCGAACAAAAATACACCCATTCCGAGCAGCAAGGCTCCTGATAGTTTCCATAATTGAAAGGATTCCATTTTTTGATCTCCACAAAATTTCCATTGATGTTGATCAAGATATCCGATTTTTTGCTGAGTAGCTTTTCAGAGCAGTAACACTGAGTAACAATGTGTATCAAACACCGAGTCTTGTATGTAAAATCAGTGTTTCAAGTGTTTATTTGCGCTTTAGTATGTTTCATCGAATTGATATTTTTTTGAACAAGAACATGATTTTAAATCCCTGAGCACCCCTTACAATCCAAGTGTATCAAAATTTTCTCAGAGAAGCCCTGGAACGCAAAGCATGCTTTTCTGCAGGCATCGAGGTAAAACGTCCTCTGGATGTGCTTCCTGAATCAACCGAGGTAAAGGTCCTGCTGCTTGGAGACTGGGGATCAGGAAGTGTGGAGCAAAAGAATATTGCGGTAAAAACTGCAATCACCTGTGATCAACTGGGTTGCGACCTGGTGCTGATGTTGGGTGACAATTATATCCAACATGGAGTGGAAAATCTTCAGGATCCCCAGTTTCAGGAAAAATTCGAGGAGGTTTATACCCAGAAGGTCCCTTTCTATCCTGTCCTGGGCAATCACGATCTGCAGGGAAACTGGAGGGCTCAGGTGGAATACACCAACCACAGTGATCGATGGACCATGCCCGACAGCAATTATGACTTCATCGGCGGCCCGGTTCAGTTCGTCGGCATCAACACCTCCTGCACCATCTGCTCTCTCTGGAACCTGCTCCGCCCAAGAACCACAGCATGGCGGGTTGTTTTTGGACATCGACCCATAGTTACCCAAGGCAGACATCGGGGGATGAACTGGTTGGAAAAGATTTTTTTACGTTCCTCATCCGCCCAGCTTTACTGCTGCGGACATAACCACATTCTGGAACATTGCAGGATTGGGGATTTGGATCAAATCACCTCGGGAGGAGGGGGAAGCCCGTTGGAAAATGACAAGGGCAGAACGTATTCAAATGCAGAATTCCTCCATCCGAATCACGGCTACGTCTGGACCCACTTCACCCAGGATGTGATGCTAGCCCGTTTCTTTGACCAAAACGGTGAGGAAATCTATCAATTCTCCAAAAATCAAAACGGGAGTTAAAAGATACTGAATATGAAAGTAATCATGGATCTCTGCGTGGTACCCCTTGGGGTGGGTGTCTCCGTCAGCCGATATATTGCAGTCTGCGAACAAATCCTTTCCGAAGCCGGTTTAAAAATCGGGATGCATGCATACGGAACCAATATTGAAGGAGAATGGGACGAAGTTTTTCAGGCAGTTAAGCGCTGCCATGAGAAACTTCACCAGATGGGTGCACCGAGGATTTCTACCAACCTCAGGTTGGGGACACGTACCGATCGTAATCAAAGTATGGAAGACAAGGTCCAAAGCGTAGAAAAAATTCTCAAGACCTCAAAGGAATGATCAAAATTAAAGAACCGATCAGGGTCTTGACCTAAAAAAATAGGAGCACCCCCGCAAACCCTACCGGACCACTTCGGCTCGTACAGGGATTCGCCCACTCACGGGTTGTGCTCCTAATTCAAAAAATTAGCTTCGATTCATTAATGATTTAAATCTTAGCTAATACTCCTCCCATAATAAAATTTTCGTCATTGACGTGCCTGAGCAATGGGTTTTATGAAACCACATTGAAAGCTTGTTTAAAATAAAGTCAAACAGCTTTTGGATCTATACGTAAATTTACTTAGATCAATCCCAATTGCTTGGGAAAATCTAAAACTAGATGTATTTTAGGGGAGTATGATTGACTGGATCATTCAGGTTTTGAGCGAATGTCTCTTCCTTTGATTAAATCTCTTTTTTCCAGTTCATCCGAGGTTAAATCACTGATGAACATGTGACCTGGAGCATGGGTGATGGCAAATTCAACTCCGGAATCCATCAAAACTGCCTGGGGAGTCACTCCGCAAGCCCAGAAAACCGGAACATCTCCCGACTTCAGGGATACGGCATCGCCATAATCGGGATTTGACAAATCAGGGATACCGATTTGAGCAGGATCTCCAGCATGAACCGGCATTCCGTGAGAAGCCATGAAGCGGCCAGAGATGGTTTTGGCTTTGTCAAGACTAGCTTCCGGTATGGGCCGCATCGAAACCACCATGGGCCCATTCAAACGCCCTGCAGGATTGGTGGGGATATTGGTCCGATACATGGAAACGTTTCGACCCTGTTCCAGATGCCTGATCGGAATACCTTCGTCCTGAAGAGCCGCTTCAAAACTAAAACTGCAACCGAGCAGAAACGTGACCAGATCCTCCCTCCAGGCATCCAAAACATCATCCGGTTCGGAAACCAGTTTTCCTTCCTCCCAAATTCGGTACCGTGGCAGGCTGTTTCTAATATCCTCAAGGTTTGCAAGATTCTGGATCTGAAATGAACCCGGATCCAAAACTTCAAGTATCGGACAGGGTTGAGGATTTCTCTGACAGAAAAGCAGGAATTCAAATGCCCAATCTTTCGGCAGGATCACCAGGTTGGCCTGGGCATATCCCGGGCAGAGTCCTGATGTGTCTCCAAATCTTTGACCTGTTGCAAATTCCTTGCGGATCTGGGCTGGAGAAGCATGAATTTCATCAAGGGTTTTCATTTTTTGCCAATCATGACTTAACAGATAGATCTGGATAGAGAATAACAAAATAAATATAAAAATATCATAATTACGATTATTTGGGAAAAATCTTTTTTACCTCGTTAGACCCAATTAAAGCAAAGCATTGAACTTGACAAAAAAATGTTTAAAGCTATTAGATTATTTTTTTATAATTCCTTTTCAGGAGAAATGATGAAGCTAACGAAACTAACCATTACATCAGCCTTAATTTTTGCACTGCTGCCCTGGAATCTTTTTGCTGCTAAAGAGATCCGAATCGGAGTGATTTATCCCCTCAGCGGAAATTTTGCGGCTGCAGGCCGTCAACTCAGGGCGGGAGCAGAATTGGCTGCTGAGATCGCCAATAAAACCCTGAATCTTGACATGAGCATGGCTAAGGCAAAAGGGATTGCGAGTATGGACGGCGCCCAGATCAAACTGATCTTCAAAGATCATGAAGCCAACCCCACTCTTGGTGCCGACCTGGCAAAAAAACTCGTCCTGGATGATAAAGTAGATGGATTGATGGGCTGCTATCACAGTTCCGTAACAAAGACCGTGAGTGCGGTCGCCGAGCAATACGGCGTTCCGATGATCAATGGCACCTCAACCTCACCCGCCCTGACCAAGCGCGGATTCAAATGGTTCTGGAGAACCACTCCTCATGATAAATGGTTCACCAAAGACCTTTTTGAATTGATCAAAGGACTTCAAGAAGGAAAGGTCCGTGGAGTGAGTGCCGTTTCCAAATCTAGCCTTGGAAAAATTTCTGCTGCCTGTGAAAAAACTGAGTGGGGTTCCCATGTCTGTTCGTTGATTGAAGGATTTGCACCTGAATACGGACTCAAGCTCCGTAAATCGATGCTTTATTCTGCAAAATCTGCAGACCTCTCAAGTGAAGTCCGTTCGTTAAAAAATTCCCGTCCTGACGCAATGCTTTTTGCTTCCTACACCTCAGATGCAATTCTGATGATGAAGACACTCAAAGCACAGAAGGCGAATCCCAAACTGATCTGGGGACAAAACGCAGGATTCGAAAAACCTGAGTTTGTAAAAACCCTCGGGGACGCAACCCTTGGAGTTTTGACCAGAACGGTTTTCCTTCCGAAAGTAGTAGAGATCAAGCCCATTGCAGGAAAAGTGAATGCCCTGTATAAAGAGCGTGCAGGAGTCGATTTCAATGGAGCTTCTGCGCGAGCATTCACTGCGGTCCAGGCCTGGGCTCATGTACTTGAGAATGCTGGAAGCACCTCCCCTACAGCGATTCAGAAAGCTTCAAACCAATTGGACATCTCGGGGAATGAACTTGTTGTACCATGGGCAGGTATCCAGTTTTCCTCTGAAGGTGAAGAAATCGGTCAAAACACTAAAGGTTCTGGTCTGATTGGACAATATCAGAAACAAAGCGACGGCTCAATCGCCATGGAGATTGTCTATCCCTTTGACGTGGCATCCGCCGACATGATTTATCCACTTCCTTCATTCTGATCCTTATCCCTCTTTCTTAATCAGGAAGAGGGATTCCAAAAATTGTCGACTCACGAAGAGGGAGGCATTTATCGTCTCCCTCAATTCAACCTGATAAGTAGACCTTCACTCTTCTGAAAGAGGAATTCATCTAACTATGATGCGTGGGGTACCCTTTGAGAAAAGATAGAAGATTGATTTGGGATGAAATTGTAGAAAGCTTGATGCAGGAAGCAGTATCATGGAAATGATCGACATCCTTCTCAGTTCTCTGGTGGCGGGACTGCTATTCGGATCTGTCATCGCACTGGTGTCGCTCGGTTTGACCATCATTTTCGGGGTGATGGACATCGTTAATTTTTCACACGGCGAGTTCCTGATGCTGGGGATGTATACTGGGCTTTTTACCTCTCAAATAACGGGGCTTGAGCCACTGCTGACTCTCCCTGTTGCAGCTCTGTTCGGATTTTTGCTGGGGGTCCTCTGCTATTCCGGATTCATCCGTTATCTTCTTCGCGGTCCAATGATCGCACAACTACTGGGAACCTTTGGGTTGATGCTGCTGCTTCGCAATCTGGCCCTTATGTTTTTTGGGCCTGAGGACCGGGCCGTGATGTCCGGAGTGTTGGTCGGCAAGAGTTTCGACCTTGGCATGGGGGTGATCATACCCGCAACAAAACTGGCTGCCTCGGTAATTTCGGTGCTGGCTTTTCTCGGAGTCTGGTTACTCATCAACCGCACCCGTTTTGGCAAAGCCCTGAAGGCCACATCGCTCAATCCTCAAGCTGCCCGGTACATGGGGATTCCGACCGAAAAGATGTATGCCCTGGCCTGGGGATTGGGGGGGGCTACGGTGATGGTCGCGGGAGCGATCATCGTGAATTTCTGGTCGGTCACCCCTTTTGCAGGGTTACTTTTTACCATGATGGCCTTTGCAATCGTCGCACTGGGAGGATTCGGCAGTGTGCCCGGAGCTTTCTTTGCCGGACTCGTCGTTGGACTGATCACCGAAATCCCAGGATTTTGGGATTACTTGACCTATACCTTCGAAGTCGAGTGGATGTATGACGTTCCAATGACTTCCTTCAAGTACATGTGGGTTTATCTGGCCTATTTTCTGATCATGGTTTTCAGACCTCGAGGATTGTTCGGATGGAAACTCTGAAAACCTCTTTCGATTTTTCGGATTTCCCGAGAATCGATCTGACGATCGTAGGACTCGTAGCTCTGTCACTTCTGCTCTTTCCTCTTTTCCCTCATTCATCGTTTGCCATGGCAACGATGATCCAGTTCCTTATGTTTTCCCTTTATGGAATGGGCTGGAACACGATCGGTGGATACGGCGGTCAGGTTGATCTGGGCAAGGCCCAGTATGTTGGGATTGGTGCCTACACCACAGCGGTAATGCTGATCCGCTGGGATATCCCTTTCTGGTTTTCCATGCCGATTGGTGTCGTGCTCGGAGTGACGTGGTCTTTCGTCATTGGATATCCGTTGTTCCGTCTCAAAGGGCATTATTTCGCCATTGCAACCATTGCCACTTCACTGGTGCTCAAAGATTTGTTCGAGGTTTGGGATTTTGTCGGTGCATCACAGGGTCTTGAAATTTCTCCAATAAAATATACCTCACCTGATTTTCTACGCTTGTTTTTCCGTGAAGACATTTACTATTACTACATCCTTCTGATGTTTTTCTTCCTGGGAATTCTTTACATCAATTGGTTTAGAAAATCCCGACTTGGCTACCAGTTGCGCAGCATAAAAGACAATGAATCCGTGGCACGTTCACTCGGAATCAATGTTCATCTCGCAAAAGTAAAAACCTACGCGATTGCAACTTCCTTCGTCTGTGTGGTCGGATCATTCCATGCTTGCTACATCAAGAGCATCGAACCCGAAGACACCATGAGTCTTGACATCTCGATCCTCATAGCACTGATGGCAATGCTCGGAGGCGCAGGATCCCTCTGGGGACCCATCATCGGGGCAGGCATCCTGATTCCCTTGAAGAGTTACCTCAAAGACTGGCTGGGGGCGAGTGCGGGACTGATTGGCATCGACCTCGTGATCTATGCTTCGATCATCATGCTCATCTCCGCAACGGAACCGAAGGGCATTTTGGGGTTGATTCAACGCTTCCGTAATAAAGAAAGCCACAGATGAGCCTTCTGGAAGTCAGCCACTTATCCAAAGATTTTGGGGGTTTGAAGGCGAACGACAACATTTCCCTGAGCCTGGATTCGGGAGAAGTGATCGGCCTGATCGGCCCCAACGGTGCAGGAAAGACCACCCTTTTCAACTGTATCACCGGGCATGAGCCACTGAGCAGCGGATCCGTTCATTTCAATGGAGAAGATGTCACACCACTGGCTGCACATGAAATATCCCGTAAAGGGATGGCAAGAACCTTCCAGATCTACTCTGCCTCAGGGGATCTTTCGGTGAAAGACAACATCATGGTGGGCTGTTTTATGCGCACATCTTCACGAGTTCAAGCGCTTGAGCAGGCTGATGAAGTGATGCAACTTCTCAAACTTCATGCTTCTGCTGAGGTTCAGGTTAGCGAACTTCCTGTTGCTTCACAGAAACGTGTCACCATGGCCACAGCATTGGCAACCCGCCCCAAATTGCTCCTCCTCGATGAAGTCGCCGCGGGCCTCAACTCCAGAGAAATTGATGAAATTCTAGGTTACATCCGCCACATTCATGGTCAATTGGGGGTGACCGTAATGCTCATTGAACATGTCATGGAACTGGTCATGAAAATAAGCCAGCGGGTCTTTGTCCTGGACTCTGGAAAACTGATTTCACATGGCTCTCCGGATACGGTGGCAAAAGATCCCAAAGTGATTCAAGCCTATCTTGGAGAACGTTACGCCAAGGAATATTTGGACACCTGAAAATTTCCAATTTCATGCTTCTTAACTCGAACAAGTGAATTCCGTGCCACTTCTTGAACTGGAAAGGATCAGAGTTCGCTATTCCAAACTCCCCGTCCTTCATGAGGTCTCGATCCAAGTGGATGCCGGTGAAACGGTGGCCATTCTAGGGTCTAATGGAGCAGGAAAATCCACTATGCTGCGGGCAATCATGGCTTCCCAGCCTGTTTTCGATGGGAGCATCCGATTCAATGGCAAGGACATCCATCAGCAATCCACAGAATCGATAGTCGAATCGGGCATCGTCTATGTTCCTGAAGAAAAAATGCTCTTTAGTCCTTTGAGTGTAGAAGAGAACATTCTTCTCGGTGCTTATACCCTCAAAGATCCCGCTGAAACCGAAAACAACCTTCAATTAATCTATGAACTCTTTCCGAAGCTTCTTGAAAGACGAATGCAGGCTGCAGCAACCCTCTCAGGAGGAGAACAGCAGATGCTAGCGATTGGAAGAGGATTGATGTCCAATCCCAAACTGCTGATGCTCGATGAACCATCTCTCGGCCTGGCACCTAAGCTCGTGGATGAAGTACTGGACATTGTTGGCAAACTCAAAGAAAAAGGGATCACGATCCTGCTTGTAGAACAGAATGTTCAGGAGGCTTTGGATCTTGCTGACAGGGGCTATCTGCTGCAGACAGGACGGATTGTTGCTGAAGGTACTGGAACAGAACTTCGTAAGAGTGACCTTTTTCACAGCGCATTCCTCGGGATATGAAACATCCGATTCTAACTCGGCTTTGTTTCCAATATTTCTGTTAAATCTCCGCATATTTTTTGATTTTGAAAAATCAAGAATCGAAAATCCGAATCGGGGTAGATATCGGCGGAACCTTCACTGATGTGGTCCTCGAGAAAGAGAATGAGCTTTACTCGCTCAAATTACTGACACAGTTGGAGGCTCCCGAAATCGGTGTCAGAGAAGGAATTCGAAGAGTACTGGAACAAGCATCCACCAGGTTTGAAGACGTGGATCTGGTGATACACGGGACCACCTTGGCCACCAATGCCATCATTGAACGTAAAGGAGCACGAACCGCGATGATCACCACGGAAGGATTCCGTGACACGATTGAGATGGGGACCGAAAGCCGCTTCGACCAGTATGATATATTTCTAGAAAAGCCCCGCCCCCTGATTCCCCGTCGGTGGAGATACACGGTTGCCCAACGTCATGATGCACAGGGTCGAGAAATTTTACCCCTGGATGAAACGTCATTGCTTTCAATCCTTCCAAAATTACGAGAGGAAAAAATTGAGAGCCTTGCCATCTGCCTGCTTCATGCTTTTATCAATCCAGAACATGAAAAACGAATCTTAGCCTTGATAAGAGAAGAATTTCTTCATATGCGGATTTCATTATCATCTGAAGTATCTCCCGAAATGCGGGAATACGAACGGTTTTCCACGACTGCCGCTAATGCGTACATCCAGCCAGTTATTTCAGCTTATCTGGAACGGCTTGGGAACGGGCTTCGGGATGACGGTCTGAATGCCCCAGTGCTGATGATGCTTTCTGGAGGAGGTTTAACCACCACCGAAACAGCGGTAAGGTTTCCAATCCGTCTGGTAGAATCAGGACCTGCCGGAGGAGCGATTTTTGCTGCAGACCTTGCACAAAAACTAAAGTTGGGACCGGTGCTTTCCTTTGACATGGGGGGCACGACGGCAAAGATCTGTTTCATTGAAAACGGACAGCCTCAGGCCGGACGTCATTTTGAAGTCGCCCGGGTTTATCGTTTTAAAAAAGGGAGTGGCTTGCCCTTGCGGATCCCGGTCATCGAGATGGTAGAAATTGGTGCCGGAGGTGGTTCACTGGCGACCGTGGATGAATTGGACCGGATCCAGGTCGGACCGGAGAGTTCAGGTGCCTCTCCAGGCCCGGCCTGTTATGGACAGGGTGGGAGCCAACCCGCAGTAACCGATGCAGACCTGCTGCTTGGATTTTTGGATGAAAATCGATTTGCGGGTGGAAGAATCAAACTGGATCAGCAAGCAGCGGAACAGGCTGTTTCGGAATCGATTGCAACTCCTCTGGAACTTTCTATTCCTTTGGCTGCCGTTGGTATTTCTGAAATGGTGGATGAAAACATGGCCAGTGCTGCAAGAGTGCACAGCATTGAAAGTGGTAAAAATCTCAATGACCGAACCCTGATCGCATTTGGAGGGGCAGCCCCAGTGCATGCTTCACGTGTTGCTCAAAAATTGGGGATTCGTAAAATTCTTATTCCTTCTGGTGCGGGAGTGGGTTCCGCCTTGGGATTCCTGAAAGCCCCGGCTGCTTATGAAATAGTTCAAAGCCTTTACCAGCATCTCTCTGAACTGGACACGGGCCGGGTTGAAAAGATGTTTTCTGATATGCGACAACAAGCCCAGACCATCATCGACGCCTGTCGTCCTAAATACGCTGTGAAAGAAATGAGGAAGGCTTTCATGAGATACATCGGACAGGGACACGAGATCGAAGTGGAATTGCCCGATGAACTGAAGAACGAACATGACCGGGGAGTGTTAAAGCAACGGTTTGACAAAGAGTACCGTCTTCAATACGCCCGCATCATTCCGGACATGGACATTGAAATCCTGAGCTGGTCGTTGAGACTCTATGCTGAGCCTGAGAACAAACAGGATTCTCTGGATTTGGAGATAAAATCAATGAAAGATCCTATTTCTCCCTCCGACACCAGAAGGGCTTATCACTTTGAAAAAAACACTTTTAAATCGGTTCCAGTCTTTCAGCGTTCGGAATTTGAATTCGGACAAACTTTGGAAGGACCGTTGTTGGTCCAAGAAACCGATACCAGCATCGTCGTGCCTGAGGGGTTTTCGGTTTCGTTGGTTTCAGGAGGGCACCTGATGCTTGAACAAAAATGACCGAGAACATGAACCCACTGGAAAAGATCCACAACCAACTGATGTGGAATCGTTTGATTTCTGTGGTGGAAGAACAGGCTCAGACTTTGATCCGCACTTCATTCAGCACCACCGTTCGAGAAGCGGGTGATTTGTCAGCAGGAATCTTCGATCCTCAAGGAAGAATGCTGGCCCAGGCAGTTACCGGAACTCCGGGACACGTCAATTCGATGGCAGAATCGGTCAGGCATTTTCTTGATAAACATCCTTTGGAAAGCATGAAAGAAGGAGATTGTTATCTCACGAACGATCCCTGGCTGGCCACCGGGCATCTGCATGACTTCACCACCGTCACCCCTGCATTCCATCATGACCGGCCTGTGGGTCTGTTTTCCTCAACATCCCATGTGGTGGATGTTGGAGGACGAGGATTTGGACCGGATGCCAGGCAGGTTTTCGAAGAAGGACTGAACATTCCCATCCTGCCTCTGTTGCGCGAAGGAAGCATCAACCAGGATCTTTTGGTTATCGTCCGTGCAAACGTTAGGGAACCGGTTCAGGTTCAGGGTGACTTGTTTTCTCTTGCAGCATGCAATGATGAGGGATGCCGAAGATTGAAGGAAATGATGGAAGAATTTGGATTGAACGATCTACAGTATCTGGCAGATCACATTCTGGAAGTTTCCAAAAATGCAACCTTGAAGAACCTTACCAGGCTTCCCCAAGGGAGTTGGCACAACACGCTTGATGTGGATGGGTATGATCAACCAGTCCATCTGGAGGCCCGGTTATCCATCAATGATTCGGGAGTCGATATCGATTTCAAAGGAACCTCCCCGGCCAGTGGATTCGGGATCAATGTGCCTCCCGCCTACACCAGGGCCTACAGCGCCTTCGCGGTCAAATGCATTGCGGCTCCTGAAATCCCCAATAATGCCGGCTCGCTGGAACCGATCCGTACGACAATCCCCCAGGGTTCGATTCTCAATGCCCCTCGTCCCTATCCCGTTGCAGTAAGACATGTGATTGGACATATGCTGCCGGACCTGATTTTTGGATGTCTGCATCAAGCTTCCCAGACCCTACATGAAAAAGAACAAGGAGTTGGAGAAGCATTTTCCCAGGGTATGCCTGCTGAAGGTGCAGGAACGATCTGGAATCCACAGCTCCGTGGCGGGAAGAACTATTCCTTTGAAAGCGGTGACCAGGAAGAGATTCTTGATTTCAACATTGTCACTTTTAACAGTGGAGGTACCGGGGCGAGGCCAAACAAGGACGGCCTTTCAGCAACTGCATTTCCCAGTGGGGTTCGAACCATGCCGGTGGAGGCAACCGAAAATGCTGCTCCCGTGCTGTTTAGAAGAAAAGAGTTCCGGCCTGATTCCGGAGGTCCGGGACGCTGGCGAGGAGGATTGGGGCAGGTCATGGAAATTGAAGGCAAGGACCAACAACCTTTCAATGTTTTAGCCATGTTCGATCGTGTCCACCATCCCCCAAAAGGACGTAATGGGGGGGATGAAGGGGTCGCAGGGCGAGTCAGCCTTGTCTCCGGAAAAAAACTTCGCGTTAAGGGAGAGCAGGCCATTCCGCGTGGAGACAGGTTAAGACTTGAACTCCCTGGCGGAGGAGGATTCGGGAATCCTTACCATCGAGAACCCGAACGGGTTTTAGATGACCTCAAAGATGGCTTGATTTCATCCGATGCAGCAACAACGAGTTATGGTGTTGTTTTTCACAAAGATGGGTCGATCCATGATGAAGAAACCTTGAATGTAAGAAAAAACCAAAAGTAATCCAAAACAGGAACTCCAAATTTGAGACTTACAGATTTTTTTTATTTTTAATTATATCCCATCCATTTTTGCCATCAGAAATAATCCTTTTCCGCATTCCTTGGTTTCTTTCGATGATTCCATAATCCTGCCCCGCATCCGCCGGATAGTTAAACAGGAAGATCAGTTCCTTCATTCCTGTGTTGATACTCCTGTGAATCCAATAGGGAGGAACGTAAACCAAGATGCCTTCCCTGATTTCCTGGACTTCCACATCACCATCAGGACTTTCCAGCAGTAGAACGCCTTCTCCTGAAAGTCCAAAATAGGTTTCGGCAGATTCTGCTTTCAGATGCTGATGTCCACGGGTCATGAAAAACTCCAGACCTACGGTTCCGGGCTTCATGACAGTCGTCCCATAAATCAAATCGCCGGGTTGTTCTGAAGCACGATGATCCTGAACTTCATAAACCACCTGGTCCGACCATTCAGGAAGCATTTGCTGGAAGGCATCCGCATCTTCATAAAGCCCCTCCAAGTCCCTGAAACGTTTTTGATAGCTCCCGTTTGAATTTTCAACCCTACCCGATTCTGGGATGATTTGACCTGAGTTTGGGGAAATCCAGTTCATAAATTCCTCAACGGGTTGGCAGTCTCTTTCATGTGACTCATCAATGATTCCGTCAATTCAAAATGAAAAACCTCCTCCATCACAGAAGACCAGCCTAGAAGGAAATAATCCCAGCCGTCATGAACACTGAGTTTGCGTTTCGATTCTTGTTTCCTAGCCTGATTATAGAATTCGAGACTACCACGGTAATTGAGTTCCCAAACGATTCCCTGCTTAGAAAATTCGGTTCCAGCTGGGATTGGAGAACCCGGAAGGTCTTTCCCCATTCCGGTCGCATTCACAATCAGACTTTGGGGAGGAAGGCGATCCATGATTTCTGCCGCAGCCTTTCCGGACAGATCTGACTGTTCCAAAATGAGATTCTTAGATTCTTTCAAATCGTTTTTGACCTTCTCCAGGCGTTCTGAATTTGATTCCAATCCAGTGATTTCTTTTGGAATAGAACCTTCCATTCCTGAAGTAAGTTGTTCAATGATGGCGGTGCCTGCTCCGCCACAGCCGAGCACAAGAGCCTTGGCTTGAGGATGATTCTTCCAATGATCCTTTTTGAGGATCAAACCCATCGCTTTAGCTGATGTTATGGGATCTTTTGCATGTCCAATCAGTCTTCCGTCTTTTTTTTTGGAAATACAACTGATCTCCCCAAGCCTTGAGGCATGCTCATCCACTTCCACAAAAAGGTCGACGGCCTCTTCCCAGACAGCGAGTTTATGGGTCGTCACCAGTGCGCCGAGAGCATCCGGGTCTTCAAGGAGTTTCTCCACGGCTTGACGAACTTCTTTTCCTGTAACACCCGGAGGCAGATCGACACCATGCATACATGTGTCACTCAATCCAAGCATTTTTGCCCAGACCGGAAAGAGGCGCATGATCATCGACTGTCCAGTGCTGACGCCGATGAACCAGAATTGTTTCATTCAGGAATGTTAAAACAGGAGCTACAGATCATTCACCATAAGGAATCCAGATATTCTTAACCTGGGTGGCGCGTTCAAGCCAGATAGAACCTTCAGAATGATCATCGTACCAGTCTGGGACCTTACCATCGGAAGTCCAGACGGATTTAAGATTGCCACCTGATCGTTTTTTTATTTCTGCACATTCGTCTTCAGGCCCAATGCCCCAAATGGCAGCCACATCATCATGTGCGGCCAAAACAGCAGCAAGTTCGGAGGGAACTCCTGTCACCAGATTGATCACACCACCAGGCACATCCGATGTGTCGAGCACCTGATAAAAGTCTGTAGCAATCAAAGCCGCACGAGGAGATGGAACCGCAACCACCCGGTTACCTACGGCAATGCACGGAAGAATCATTGAAAGCAGCCCCAGCAAAGGCATCTCGTCCGGCGCAATGATTCCCATGACACCAAAAGGTTCCGGTATTGCGAGAGCAAGACCGCGCATCGGGGGCTGGTGGACTCGACCTTCGTATTTGTCGGCCCATGCCGCATAACTGAAAATCCTTCGGATGGCAGCATCGACCTGTTTGGTGGCCTTCGGGGTAGAATCTCTTGTCAGATCTGAGATCCTCTTTCTGAATTCCTCCCTCCTGGCTTCCAGGTTTTCAGCAAGAAAAAAGAGTACCTGGGCCCGGGAATGCCCATTGAGTGAACCCCATGCCGATGCTTTGTGGGCTGCCTCGACGGCATTCCGGATGTCTTTACGGTTTCCATGTCCGACTTCACCGGCGATCCGTTTTTTTGAATCAAGCACGGCTAGGGAGTAACCCGAATCCGGCCTAGCCTGTTTTCCTCCAATGTAAAGCTTTGGGGTACGGTCGATGCCAGGATAATCCTCAGTATCTTTCGATACAGAAGAAGAGGATCCAAGCAGAATCCTTTGAGCATGTTTTTTCCAGGAAGATTCGTGGCTGGGCTTCAGGTATTCGAACAAGCCCTCATGCCCTCCTTCGCGACCGAATCCGCTTTCACGGTAGCCACCGAAACCTGAAGACGCATCGAATTGATTGGTACAGTTGATCCAGACCACTCCAGCTTTTAACTTTGGTGCTACATCCAATGCGAGGTTGATGTTCTCACTCCAAACACTCGCAGCCAGGCCGTAGGCTGTGTTGTTTGCCAGTGCAACCGCCTCATCATGGGTTCTGAAGGTCGAGGACACCAAAACCGGACCAAAAATTTCGGTCTGGGCCAACATCGAAGCTGGGGCCACATTGCAGATCAAGGTAGGAGGAAAGAAGCATCCTGATTTCGGGAGTTTCCCTTCCCACTGCCAAAGTTCCCCACCTTCTTCCAAGCCTTGTTGAAGAAGCTTCTGGATGCGTTGCAACTGGACAGGAGCAATGATTGCTCCCATATCCATCCCTTTGTCCAGGGGATCTCCAACCCTGAGTTTTTTCATCCGGGCCTTAAGTTTTTCCAATAGCTGGTTTGCCACCCTTTCCTGGACCAGCAGACGTGAACCGGCGCAGCAGACTTGTCCCTGATTGAACCAAATCGCATCCACCACCCCTTCCACCGTGCTGTCGAGATCCGCATCTTCGAAGACAAGAAAAGGCGACTTGCCTCCCAGCTCTAGAGTTAGTTTCTTGCTGGAGAATGCCGTGTTTTCACGGATCTGCCGTCCCACTTCCGTGGAACCGGTGAAAGCAATTTTCGAAATCCCTGGATGAGAAGCCAGCATCGCTCCCGTATTTCCGGAACCCGTGATCAGATTGAAAACTCCAGGAGGAAGACCGATCCGCTGACACATTTCCGCAAACCAAAGTGCTGTCAGCGGCGTGAACTCGGCCGGTTTCAGCACAACCGTATTTCCTGCTGCCAGAGCCGGTGCGACCTTCCAGGCCAGCATCAGCAATGGGAAGTTCCAGGGAATGATCTGACCGACGACTCCCAAAGGCTCGTGATTTTCAAATTCCGTATCGAGAAGTTGCGCCCAGCCTGCATGATGGTAGAAATGTCTGACTGCTAGAGGAACATCGATATCTCTGGTTTCTCTTATCGTTTTTCCATTATCGAGGGTTTCGAGCACGGCAAGCAGCCTTGAATGCTTTTGCATCTGCCTCGCCATCGCATAGAGGTAGCGGGACCTACGATGCCGATCGAGAGTACTCCAGGAATTAAAAGCTTTCCCTGCGGCATTCACTGCCTGATCGATATCTATCTCACCTGCCTCGGTGATGCTGGCCAGGGGTTGACCCGATGCAGGATTGAGGGTTTCAAAACGGCTTTCATTTGAGGATTTAATCCATTTCCCGTTGATGAAAAATGTGAACTGCCTCTGGTGTTCCTCCAGCCACTGCTCAGCTTGTTCTGAATTTTCAGGTGCGGGCCCGTATTCCATTTTCTGGTAGAGATCTTCGAGATTCATGCTTCATCCCATCGGTTGTCGGTATGCCGCGGAGTAACGTCCTGTAACAAAGTGTTCCAGTTGTCGTTCGATATCCGTCAACAGGCCACTTGCACCAAAACGGAAAAGTTCAGGTTCCAGCCATTCCCTCCCCAGTTCTTCCTTGATCAGAATTTGCCATTCTAGAGCCTGTTTTGCAGTGCGAATTCCTCCGGCAGGTTTGAATCCAACGACATGTCCGGTTTGTTGATGGTAGTCTCGGATCATCCGAAGCATGGTCAGGCTTACAGGAAGGGTTGCATTCACGGGTTCTTTGCCGGTGGAAGTTTTGATAAAATCTGCTCCTGCCATCATGCAGACCAGGCTTGCCTTGGCGACATTCCTGAGTGAGCCCAATTCACCCGTACCCAGAATGGTCTTCAGGTGAGCAGGTCCGCAGGCTTCCCGAAAACTTTTGATTTCTTGATAAAGTGCGTCCCAATTCCCGGAAAAAACATGGGCTCGAGTGATGACGATGTCGATTTCCTGAGCACCTGCTGCAACCGAATCCTGTATTTCCTCGATCCTTCGAGGCATTGGGTTGAGACCGTGAGGAAATCCAGTGGAGACTGCTGCCACCGGGATCCCTGACCCCTGTAGTACCTTGACTGCCGTTTCGACCAGGGAATGATAAACACAAACCGCTCCTACAGTAATTTTCAGCGATCTGATTCCAAGGTCATCCAAAAGTTCTTGCTTCAGAGGTCTTAGCGCTTTGGAACACAGACGTTGCACCCGGCCAGGTGTGTCGTCACTGGAAAGTGTCGTGAGATCCATACAGCGAATGGCCTTGAGGAGCCATGCGGCCTGCCACTCCTTCTTGATACTGCGTCTTTTGACCAGGGTGGAACAACGCCTTTCAACTGCGCTTCGGTTGACTCGAACTGCCTCAACCCAGTCCAAATCAAGGGATATTCCAGGATTTCGTTTTTCGGAATTGCCCGGCATTAAAAGGCCTGAAGAGAGATCATTCATAATGAAACAACACTTTTAGTTTAGCGCTGAGGAAATCTGCTTCCAGCTTTTTATTATGGGCCCGTAGGGAATGGGGGATCAGAAGTTACTTGCCAGATCCTGAAGTGAGACCTTTAACGATGTAACTTTCCAGCAGAACCCCGACAACCACCAGTGGAGCAATGGCTGCGAATGACAAGGCCGCCATCGACCACCAACTGATGCCCTGTGAACCGGTCTGGCTGGCTACCATCACGGGCAGTGTTTTGGCATCCGTACTGGTCAAAAGTGCGGCAAAGAAGTATTCATTCCAGGTCAGCACCAGTGAAAGGATGAATGCCGCCACAATCCCAGGGAAAGAAAGAGGAACCACGATCCTCAAAAACACACCCCATACCGAAAGTCCGTCAACAAACCCGGCTTCCTCCAATTCATAGGGTATGGTGGTGAATTGATCACGCATGACCCAAATAACGATCGGCATAACCGTTAATGCATAGAGCAGGATCAATCCTGTCCTGGTATCGAGCAGGGCCAGTTCCCTATAGAGCACCAGAAAGGGAAGTGCCAATACCACCGGTGGAAGGATGATCTGTGAAATGAAAAAAAAGGAAATGTCCTTGTTCTTGAAAAATCCAACTTGGTACTGAAACCGTGAGAGCCCATAGGCTGCCATGGAACCAAGAATGACAGCTAGGCCCGATGCCCCAACTGAGGTGATCACACTGTTGAAAAATCTTTGCAAAAATTCATCACGTACCGTTGAAATTTCAAAAATAGTCCTTGGTGAAAGACCCAAAGAACGGAAACCAATCCATTTTGGAATATAATCGACCCATGGTATCAAATGCCCCTGAGTCACATTGACGGCCGTTTTAAATGATGTCGTAATGGTCCAGTAAATCGGAAAAATACAGAGAAACGCCCAAAAAAGCAATGCTCCATAAATTAGGATCCGAATGACAACAAGATTCATTCCTCGTGAATTTTCAGTCAAAGCTCAACTCCTGATTGTTGATCTGATTCCAAAATATTTTCCCCAGTGATGGATCATGAAACCTTTTTCATCCATCGAGCTACAAGATTCAATAGAGTGGTGATGAAAAAAATGATGATGATCAAGTAGACCACTGCCACCATCGTCCCATAACCAACGTTTGAACGATCCCGGTACTCTCTGAAAATGAAACTGGAAACCGTATCCGTCGCTCCTCCTGGTCCTCCAAGGGTCACATTGATGACAATGTCTGCAAGCTTGAGCTTGAAAATAATGCGGATGAGCACTGCTGTCACGCTGACAGGAAGCATGAGCGGAAAGGCAATATGCCAAAAATGTTTCCAACCACTGGCACCATCCACCCTGGATGCTTCGTTGATCTCCTTGGGCAGTGCCTGAAGTCCGGCCAGCAGCATGATCATCATCAAGGGGATGAAGGTCCAGGCATCCATGATCATCATGCTCACTTTTGCCACTCCTGGAGTTGAAAAGAAAGCAGGCGTATCCCAGCCCAGATAACGTGCGAATTTGGCAACCGGCCCAAAACGGTATTCCAGCAGGGATTTACCGATCATCCAACTTACCGCCACAGGACTGAGCATGAGTGGCATAAGGAAGACGACGCGAAAAAATTTTCTTGCCACGATCTGGGTATTCAGCAGCAACGCCAGCCCAAAGGCTATGGTGTATTCCACAAGTACCCCTGCTACGTAATAGACCATATTCAGTAAGGAATTCCAGAAATAGGGATCTCCTAAAAGTTGTCTGAAATTGTCCAAACCATTGAATTTCATCCCCTCAAATGAACTCAAATTCCAATCATGGAGGGCAATGTAAATGCCAAAAAGCAATGGAAATATTACCATTGCAATCGTGAATAAAAATGCTGGTAAAACAAATAAAGCGCGTTTGCCTTTTTCTCCCCGAATGAGCACCTGTGACCAGCAAAGCCCAATCGACCAGACTAGATAGGCATACATGACCGGCTGCCAGTTTTCGAAACCAGCTGAAATGGTTTCGGTTTTATGAAGCAGTTGAAAAATGAAGGTCGAAAGCAAGACTGCAGAGGTCAATCCTAAGATCCCTTTGCCAAGCAGTCTTTGACTTTCAGGAATTTGGCCAATGCCTGTTTGAGAAACGGTCATCTAAGTTCTGAAAACCGAGGACAGCCTAAAGTTTTTAAGCTATTGAAGATAAATATAGTTGGAGAACAAGCCCGGCCGAGGATGTGAGTGCCCCTCGGCCGAACGAGGGGACATGAAACCAGGAGATATCTCAGGAAAGACCGAGAGAGGCCCGGTAAAGCTGAATCTGCTTCTTCCTACCGATCTGATCGGTGATCTTTTCCCAGGCAGCAGCAATATTATCAGCACCTTGCTGGGCCGTATACTGTCCTGCAAAGATTTTCTGCAATTCATCTTCAGCAACGCTGTAATACTGGAAGATCCCGGGGATCCGGGGTTCAATGGCAGCGTTGGGATGATTGTAGGAATTCGCTTCTGAATCCAGATAATTCCGGATAAAACCTTCGTCATAGCCTGCGGAAACCCATTCATCAATGATGAAATGGCTGTTCCGGTAGGGTTGAAAACCAGAAGGATAGGCTGAAGTCCAAAGAGAAATATCCTTACCGCCAATATGTGCAGCGGCACTCCAACCAGCTTTGCGTTTTTTCGAGTTGCCATCAACACTTGACATCACATAGACGCCCCAACCGATGTAGGCCATATTTGGCGCATAGCTCGGTCCACTGGAGAGCTTGTCCCATCGGCCTGTCTTCGAATTATAGACATCGTCGGACCCCGGTAGAATGTCGAAACCGATTACGTCACCTACCACGGATCCATCACTGGTTTTTGCCATGGAACCAACATCACCCCACCACGAAACCATGGAACCTGTACCAGCCAGAAACTGCTGGAAGGCCGTCGTTCCCGGATCAGCATTGAGCTGGTTCGGAGGCTGTGAGGGAAGTACATCGATGACATCCTGAATGGCGCGAACCCAGGCAGGATTGTTGACACGGGGTTTCATCGTGTCCGGATCAAAAAGCCATGCCGGATCATTCGGGTGCTTGGCATAGGCCGTAGCCCTGCTGCCAAGAAAATAGAATCCAAAACCACCCCAACCTTTTGCCGCATCGAGGTAACCATAGGCATCACCGCCAAAGGTGGGATCCTTTTTGCCTTTCAGGAACTTGGAAACCTCCTGGACCTGCTGCCAGGTTTTTGGAACTCCCCACTCGCCTTTGTGCCCTTCTGCTTTCCAGGCTGCGGCCAATGTTGAATCTTTGAAATAATCTGCACGATAGTTGAAGTTATGGCAGTCTCCATCGATTGAAATCCGATAAGTCTTACCATCCCATGTCCCAACCGGAGCCTTCAGATAGCCGACATAATCATCCATGTCGATCTGATCCTTAACCCAATCCGGCATTTCGGAAGCCAGTCCTTTTCCACAGACATCTCCTTCAAAAGGAGCGCCCATTTCTATAATGTCAAAATCCACGGTCTTGGTCGCAATCGATTGTTGGAGCCTTGCATTATAATCGGCTTGTGCCAGGTCGATCCATTTGATCTTTGCTCCGGTATATCGTTCCCAGGGTTTAAGAAAACCTCTGAAAAGAAAATTATGGAGATTCTGATTATTGAGACCCATAAAAGTCAGATTGACTCCATTGAACTCTCCGGGCTTAACGCGCTCCTTGGTTCCTCCAAGACACATTTCCCCTACTTTCTGCCAGTCTGCATCCGTTGGGGAGCCCATTCCAACGCCAGGAATTTTAAGAATGTCTTTTCTGAGGGATTTATGTGATCCGGCCATGGCTTTTTCTGCTTTGCCTCCAAGTATCGCAGCCGATCCTGAAATCAGAGCCGTTGATCCTGCCGCAGCAGTCGCAGAATTTTTTAAAAATTTGCGCCTGCCAACTTTATTCTTAAGCATCATTTATTCTCCTATGGATGTTTAAACATTGGGGTTCGACGCCCCGATAAGCTCAGATGATCAATGTCGATTTATTATAGTTCATGATATTCAACAAATTTCATCCTGGAAATATGTAAGATAGTTAATCGGACCTCCTTGTCAAGGTGAATGAGAATCCCAAAAAAGGTTCCTCTTCCGTTGATCATTGAAATCCCAGGTTTCTATTTTGAACTGGCATTCCAGTTAGTTCACCCGTTCATTAATTCATCGATTTCACTTTTGACTGGCATCGCCGGTGCAGTACCTAAACGGGTCACGGAGATGGCCGCTGTTGCGGATCCGTAACGGATAGAATGATCCAGGCTTTTACCTTCTGCCAATGCAGAAGCAAAACCACCATTGAATCCATCACCGGCACCAGTCGTTTCAACCACTTTGCCTGACATGTCAAAGGCAGGGACATGACCTTCTCCCTCATCGTTCATGAAGTAACAACCCAGTTCTCCAAGGGTGATCAAGGATGTTTTGACTCCCCGTTCCCGAAAAATTCGTGCTGCTTCTCGTGCTTCGTCGACATTGCTTACCGGAACCCCGGCTAATTCAGCAGCCTCGGTTTCATTAGGAGTAAAATAATCACAAAGAGGATAAACCGATTCAGGAAATTCCACGGCTGGAGCTGGATTAAAGATGGTTTTCACCTGATGTTTACGGGCCAGTTCCAACCCCTTGTGCATGGTTTCAACCGGGACCTCAAGGTTGGTCATGAACACGGAACTGTTTTGAATCACTGATTCTGCTTTTTCAACATCCTGAGGACGAAGCAGGTCCGCGGCTCCAGGTACCACGATGATCGCGTTATCTCCAGTCACGTCATTCACCATAATGTCTGCAGCGCCTGTATCTTGTTCCCCGGTTTGAAAGACATAATCCGTTTTCACCCCTTCATCGGCATACAGGTCCAAAGCCATTTGACCAAAAGGATCTTTACCGAGCATGGCTATGAAATACACATCGGCGCCCGCCCTGCGTGCGGCAATCACTTGATTTGAACCCTTCCCTCCAGGTCCGAGCTTGAAAGATTTACCAATTAACGTTTGACCTGTGACGGGCATCCGATCATTCCTGAATGTAAGATCCGCCACAAACACTCCAAGTATTACGATAGGTTTCATCTCTTTCTCCAGGTTAATAATCAGACCACGTTTCCTTGTTCATCTATCACGCCTTTGATCAAAACAAAACATCCATACCCTCTTCTCTCCCCACCTGCACAAACCACCGCATAGGCATTTCGGGCACGGTCATAAAAAGCATGACGTTCGATGGAACCGATTTTCCATTCCCGGTCAGAAGTCTTGTCCACAACCTTCTTCATCTCATGATGGCATTCCACCCATTCGTCAGGATTCCCTACCACTTCCATGCGTAGAACAGATTCTTGGACAAAACTGTCTAGAGGCATGACCGAAAGAATGGCTTCTGCCACTTCAGGAATATTCAGCCCATCCATCCTGATTAATTTTCCACTCACGGTCTGAGCGGCCACGGAGTCAGATGGGAAGTTGCAATCCGCCAGGATCAGTTCATCTCCATGCCCCATTGAACGGAGGACATGCAGTAGTTCTGCGTTGAGATGAGGATTGAGATTTTTCAGCATGGGAGATCCTTTCGAAAAATTGTTGAGAAAATGATTGGAAGTTTATTGATTCCTTAAACGTTGAAGAAATAGAATTCCAATAAATTAGACCCAAAATACAAGAATCTATTCAATCATATTTGAGAGCATGAAAAAAGATGTTGTTTTCAACTCATAAGATAGTGTGACAGATCAGAAAAACATTTCCTTGGTCTTTATATTTCACAGGCGAAACAATTGGATGAAATAAATCAGGTTGATTTTAAGACATCTGATGCCATTGTTGAAATGATTCCCCCAGAACAGGATGCTCCAGTAGTATTTCAAGAGTTAAATACGATGTTTGTGCTCCTGATCTCGTAACACTTGCTGCGGCAGCATAATTTGCAATTTGGGCACTTTTTTCAAGATCTGCCCCCTGGCAAAGTTCCGTAGCCATCACACCAACAAATGCATCTCCTGCCCCCAGGGTACTGACGGTACTAACCGTGTGAGCAGGAATATGCTTCATCTGTGAGCCTTCCCCTATCAGCAATCCCTTTTCTCCAAGGGTGATAACCGTGTTCTGACATCGATCCAGTAGAATCTCCATACTGCGTCGGGCATCCTCGAAGTCATCGATTTTTTTCTTGGAGAGCGTTTCGGCTTCCAGTTCATTGACAACAAGGATGTCCACCCAGTCCCACCAGGAATCAGGAAAAGGGATTGCAGGTGCAGCATTAAGAAGAATCGGGATTCCATAATTCTTTGACTTGAGTCCAATGGCTTCAGTGAAGGGGATTGGACATTCCAATTGAATGACAGTCAGCCCGATCGATCCCCAAAATGCCTCATCCTCAGGCAAATCGTCGCCATCAAGATCTGCATTGGCTCCTGCCAAAACGGCAGCCTGATAGTTCCCGTCTAAATCAATGAAATCCAAGGCAATCCCGGAAGGTGAAGAACCTTGGATCAGGTATTTCGTATTCACTCCACCCTTCTCCAATGCATCTTTGAGAATTTTCCCAGGTTCATCTAAACCAATCCGACCATGAAAATAGACTGACAGTCCCCAAAGCGAAGCAGCCACCGCCTGATTTCCTCCCTTGCCTCCAGGATGTTCCTCATAATTCAATGCCATCAGGGTTTCCCCTGGTTTTGGAATCCTTTCAACGTACATCATTCGGTCCAAATTGGCCGCACCGGCAACCAGCAATGCAGAACTCACTGCTCTTCCAAAAGTTCGAGAATGCTCATTGTGTCCTGCTTTTCCAACATCTCCCTCAATCCCTGTTCATCCAAAGAGTTGGCAAGAGTCCACCAATTACGAAAACGTCGGATATTGAATTCCGCTTCTCGAACAGGGTCTTCATTTTTGGGGAATGTATCGAAATAGATGTGGCCTTGATAATCAAATCGCTGCAGCCAGTATATGAATTCAAGTGTCATAGAAGGGTGAACCGTTCCCAAAGCAAGCCCATCTTCGCAACCTGGTTTGACAAACCCATCATTCAGTTGCACCCCGAAAAGCTTGTCTTCCTGCCCTGTAAGAGCCGCCGATTGAGCCGGATTTTCGGCTGCCATGAGGCAATGTCCAAAATCCAGTGTCAGCCCCATGTTTTCGCGAGCGATATCCCTCAGCATCAATAAAGCCGTGCCAGTGGTATTGTGGATGAAGAACCTGCGCGGCTCAGTCGGTTTGGGTTCCAGCGAAACTTTAAGATCAGGAAAGGCATCACAGATGATTTGAAAGGCTTCGACACAGTGCTTCCACATCAACGTGTAATCACTCTGAAGAGAATAGTCATAACCGTCGTAGGCGGACCACACCACGAGTTCATTCGCATCCAAACTACGAGCCCATTCTGCGGCATTCAAAACCAGTTCGATGGCAGCTTTGCGTTGCCTCTCTTCAGGATGAGTAAAAGCTCCGTTTTCAAATTCACTTGGAAACCTCGTGCATATGGCACCTGTCTTGATAGATGCCTGTTCCAGAGTGGATATTATTTCCTCAACGTTCCGTCCTTGAAGATGCTGAGGACAGTTGAAATCGATCAGATCCAAACCCTTAATTGTTCCCTGTCGGGCAATCCAATCCAACACATCGTTGTCTCCGGACCATAAGTCTCTTCGAGCTCCCATGGAATTCAATCGGG
>MPLX02306487.1_pt1 | contig 58072 bp, 61 predicted proteins | sample 1617341 | NCBI WGS metagenome assembly MPLX02 (sample SAMN05944804, study PRJNA350692) | marine metagenome | biome: marine; feature: ODZ; material: water; isolation source: 120 m water sample filtered on 0.2 um supor filter | place: Pacific Ocean | collected 2012-04-08 | depth 120m m | reverse complement strand
TCAACAGTTCCATAATCTTGCTTTTCTAATAAGTCTGTACTTTCAATAATTGCAGTTTCCATTGCTTTGTGTCTACAGAAAGTTTCAAACTCATCCATAAACCATGTTTGGTGCTCGGGTGTTATATTTTTAATTTCTTCGAGATCTAAACCGCCAACAGCATTAATTTGCTCAATAGTTGGCATTTTATTATAATCTTTACTATGGGATATTAGCAAATCAACAGTTGGTCTAAACTTCCTACTAAAAGCATCAGAATTTACAATGTTTTGACATCTAGCAAATAAATTATGATCACTAATTAAAAACTGTATAAACAGTTTTTGTATGTCTTCGTTGTATTCTTTTATCTCACTCATTTTCTTGCCACAATGTTTTCCCTAGTTAACTGTTTACCAACTATAGAACCATATTCTTTATGTCCTTGTTTAGTAGGCATATTATTATTTAAGAGGTCAGGTTCTAATACTTGGTCAGGTCTTGGCAAATACCAGTGTGTTTTTGTAACCATATAAGGATGAAAAACACTCCTTAATGCATCACCGTCTGGCATGTGCTTTTGATCTCTTAATACAATTCTAGCCGCACAATGAAATGCTCTACAAAACAATATAAATGTATTAATTGCTTTTGCTTGTTCATTATAAACTTCAGCAGTACCACGTAAGTCTTGCCATGCGTTAAGTTTGTTTTCTTGTTTTTTAACTAAGTCTAAAAAGTGTTCTGTAGGATTTTCTCTTAGTTCTCTATCAGCAATCCATTTTTCACTTGTTTCTCCGCATACATTCACATGTGTTCCGTATTCAGGTATCCAAAGTGTTTGATTGTAAGGGTTAGGAAACTCAATAACAAACACACAACGTTTTATTTCTGCTTCTGTTTCTGCTTCATCAGGTTGTCCTAATCCTCTTATAAACCCAAAGAATGATTGTAATATCCTCTCTGTACTTTTAAAAGGTTCTGCTTCGTTTACACACAGTTCAAACTGTCGTACGAGTTGATTAGACCAGGAATGGTCTCCTGCAGACATCTCTGTGCCATCAATATATAAGTTTTGTGCCATAGTATTTACTTAGTTAAAACATATTAGATTTTACTTGAATCTTGATTTTGTTGCTAGTAGCATTTTTTATAATACTTTCAATTGTTGCTAGTCTGCCATATCTTAAAACAGCATCTGCGGCATCTTTGCAGTCTGTGTGCCAATCTGGAAAACTAACTTCCCAACCTAATACAACTGCTTGTTCGATTAATTCAACACCTGCTTCATCTTTGTCAGGACATACTATAACACGTTTACCTAGTTTGTCAATTAGATGTGCTTGTTCTGGTGTTGCATGATTTCCTTGTACAGCAATACCGTCAATCATAATAGCATCAAAAACACCTTCAGTTACAATTACAATTTCTCTATCATTGTTAGCAAATGCATCAATATTAAAAACATATCCACTTGGCATGTTATGTAAATACTTAGGTGTTGCTTTGTCTGGTGGATTAATGTGTCTTGCTGTCCAACCAATTAATTCACTATTGTATGTAAATGGAACAACAATACGTTTCCTATTACTAATATCGTTAATGTGTAACAAAGGATACAAACCTAATATGCCCCTGCTTTTAGCATATTCTTTTAACGGATTACTATCAGGTAATGATTCAATCATTTCTGTGTTTTCAGGTAATTCTATTGTATTGAATGTTTTGAAGTTATACACATAATCATTTGTTTCAGTATCTTGCAATAATTCGCTATTTTGCATAAGCAATATTTGAATGCCATGTATTGTTTTAGAGTCAGCACCCATTTTATTTGCTAAGTCTCTGTACTTTCTACCTAAGTGTGGATTAGGACTCCAACCGGTTGTAAAACTACAATTAAAGCAATGATAACTTATTTTAGGACCACCTATAATAATACCAGCACGTTTTCTTCGATCAGAACACATCGGACAGTCGAAAGTCCTCCAACCACTAGGAGTTGTATTTGTTCTTATGGGTAAGTTATCTAATAATAACCTGTGTACAGATTCTACAATGTGTTCGACCATACATTATTATAGCATGATCTGCCTAAAAGTCAACTGTTATTTTTAATTTCTGAGTAGAACTTTAGTTAAATTAGCAGTTGTGTCGCTTATAGTTGGTTTACTAACTACTCTAACCCAGTTAGCACTAACACTAAAATTTTCAACTCTAATGTGTGTGTTTGCTGTCATATCAATGTTCTTTACATCAAACCAATCTTTACTAACATCGTCTGAGTCTGGAACAGCGGTAAGTAAACTAGCCTGAACAGTAACTTGTCCTGTATAAGCAGATGCAGGATAAACTGCAACTGTGTGTTGAGCATTTTGAAAGTTTTTACTTAGGTTACCGTACATAGCATTTGATACATACACGTTGGCGGCATCGCCATTGTCTGTATCTGCTACTTGTAAGAAGGATGAATCTTCTTGAGTTGCAACAGGTTCTTGTAAAACTTGATCTGTGACTTCTATCTCTATCTTAGCATTGCCTTGTTGGTCGCTATACAAAGGTAGGTACGTTTGGTCGTCATAATCATTCTTAACAACGTGCATATGATATAACCCTTTAGTTACATTCTGTAAGTCGCCGTCAGTTAATAATAGTTTTACTACTCCATTGTCTGAAGTATGTTCTAGTAGTTTAGTTACTAATCTAGTTCTATCTACTGGTGATATAATGTATGCATACAAAGTGTCTGCAAAAACATTTGTTTTCTTTCTGTCCTTATTGGTAATGCTAAAAAGTATTTCATTGTTAACACCCTTATGGACTCTAATTTTTCTACTGTTCATAGGTCTGTTATCCAAAATAATTTGTGTATCCGTTGCCACTAAATCAATTTTAGTGTCATAAGAGTACAATTTCGCTGTAAAGTTGCTCATAACTGTATTTATCGTTTTTTCAATTTGGTAAATACAGTTGCATGACAGAAATAACTAATGAGATTGAATTTTTAACTGGTATCCAATATGCTGGCAACGAATATGTTGGGATAGTTGTAAATTCCGATAATCAAATACTCACATTTTATGATGCCGGTCAACTTGGTAATGAAGAATTAAAAAAAGAATTTCTAGAACTTGGTAATATATGGTGGTGGGAGTCTAATCGTATGCTACCTATTGATGTATTTTTACATCACGAAATGAGACCTTTTTATCCTTACTTAAAAACTTTTGCAATGAAAGATGTTGAAATTATGTTTGGACCAGTTACAAGCCTACAAAATTTAATTAAGAAAAGAGTTAAAAGACGTTCTATTCAATTAGTTAGAAAAACAGACTAACTAACCTTCACACAACAAGTTAAGTTGTACAATAATTGCTACTGCATAGGAATATGAATGAGACTTTTTAAAGAAGTATGTGTTGTTTTGTGGTTTTACCCATACATCTGCTTCAATTTCTTCCCATGACTTACCAACTAAATACCTTTTACCAGGCCTAATCAATGCAAGTATCATTGCTAACTGGTCTATGCTTGTAGGTAAATGTTGTTTTACAATATCAAAATGATTATTAATGTGGAATAATTTTTCTACAACTTCTTTATGTTGGAATAACTCCCACATAGGTTCTGTTGCTAACAGTCTATCTAAGTGTGCTTCGTCTTTAACATCTTTATATATGCTGTTATTAAGTACGTCTAATTTAAACCAACCTTCTTCTTCAGCATCTTTATGGTCAATAGAACTGTAACTTTCAACTGGATAAAAAGGAATGTTTTGCAGATATACTCCAGTGTTATGTTTTGTAAACTCGTTATCTTTACAAATACTTGCTGGTGTGTGCTTGATTAGTTTTAATAGATCATCTCTATTAGCCATATCAATATCTACATCAAAATCAATCTTCATTAAACAACGAACTCCACTTCTTTAATTTTTGTTTCTTTTCTTTCACTCTGTCATCAATCTGTTCTTCTGTTACTAAGTTACTTGCTATAAGTAATTTTATCATGCAAACAACATCACCGACTTCGTCTTGTAAATTCTTCAAATATTTTGTTTTACCATTACTACGAATTACTTTACTACATGCCTGTATTAGTTCTCCACATTCTTCTGCGGTAATAACTAACATTTCTTCACGTTTTTCCATTATATAATATCTGCTATTTCATCTGCTAAAGTTCTAAACCATTGTGTGTCATGTCCTTTAGTTGTTTCTGCCGCAGTACCCATCCTAATGCCACTTGTTTCTGTAAAACTTCTTGGGTCGTTTGGAATACCATTTTTGTTTACAGTTATGCCATTCATCTCTAAAAGGTTTGCCGCTGACTTACCACTCATTCCTCTATTTGTTAAATCAAGTAATATTATATGCGAATCTGTGCCTCCTGTCAAGCATTTAAATCCATTAGCAGTGAGTTGCTCTGCAAATGCTTTAGCATTTACTAATACATCGTTGGCATACATACCAAATGCTGATGAGTTTGCTTCTACAAAACATTGTGCTTTAGCGGCAATCATATTCATTAAAGGGCCACCTTGTGTACCTGGAAAGATTGCACTATTAATACGTCTAGTATATTCTTCATTATTCCAAAGTATAATACCTCCACGTGGTCCTCTTAACGTTTTGTGTGTTGTACTAGTTACAACATCTGCAAACGGTAAGGGATTGTCATAACACTTTCCTGCAACAAGTCCGGCATAGTGTGCCATATCAATAAATAGTTTCGCATTTACCTCATCTGCTATAATTCTAAACTTAGCCCAATCTATTTGTCTTGGGTATGCACTAGCACCAGCAATAATCATTTGTGGTCGTACTTCTTTTGCTTGGTCCATTATAGCATCGTAATCTAAATATCCTTCTTCATTAACACCATAATGATGTGCCTGATAAATCTTGCCTGAAATGTTTGGTGGAGACCCATGGCTTAAATGTCCGCCACTTGCTAAGTCCATGCCTAGTATCTTATCGCCTGGCTCTAAGAATGCTTGGTAAACTGCTGTATTGGCATTGGCACCGCAATGTGGTTGCACATTAGCAAAATTACAACTAAACAATCTTGTAACTTCTTCAATAGCCATAGACTCAATTTCGTCCATGTGGTCACAACCATTGTAATATCGTTTTCCTGGGTAACCTTCAGCATACTTGTTAGTAAATATACTTCCGCTTAAAGCCATTACTGCTTCACTAGCATAGTTTTCACTAGCAATAAGTTCTACGGTGTTGTTTTGTCTATTTGTTTCTCGACTGAGAATATCGCTTATTCTTTGATCCATGCCAATATTTACCTAACGTTAAAGGTCGCGTATCAGATATAAGAGTCTATCTACTTCTGGGTCATTTAACCATCCAATAACATCATTAGTGATAGGTGTATCATAACAAATATCAAAACCATCTTCACTAATATTGTTAATAACAGCCAATTCCCATAAGCCTTTACCGCCGCCATAACTACCTTCGTGCTTTACAACACTAGCACCATAACCATTTGGAAAAGAATATAGTTTCTGTATTCCGAATCTATCCTTAGAATTTTGTGTTAAGAATTTATTGTTGTCGCTCATTATAAATTATAGTTTTTCTCCTAACTCAAAACCTCTAAATGTTTTGAATCTTGGGAATCTTAAACTCCAAGTGTCTTCAGCATCTTGACTTTGTGTTGCGGCATCTGCTCTAATTTCAACTAACTGTCCAACAACATCACTTTGGCTTCCCCAAATCTGCTCTCTATTTTCATCAGTTAAACCAGAACCAACATTAAGGTGGAAAAACTTACCGTCGTCTTCACCTTCAACAACAAGAGCACCAAGTAAACCTTCGTTTTTGCCTGTGCCTTCTTCAAGTGCTATAACTTTAAGTGTAACTTCAATAAAAGGTTTTACTTTTAACCAAGCATGACTTCTTTTACATTTGTAAATTTCATTTGTTGGTTTAATCATTAACCCTTCGTAACCTTTTGCTAATGCTTCTTTGTTCATTTCGTCAAATGCTGTTTTACCTTCTTCAGTATCAAAGTCAATAAGAGTAGCATCAACTACACGGATAACCCAGGGTGGAGAACTTTCAACATTATCATCTCTGCTATTAATCCCTAATGACAGTAAGAATTCTCTACGATCCACTGCGGTATCTGTAGTTTTACCTTTATTAAAGTCTTCAATTGTTAGCACATCAAACAATGCCAAGTAAGCATCCTCAGTTTGGGCACCACTTTTTCTATGCACTTGCTTCATAAGTGACTGGAAGTCTTCGCTCATTACTTCACCATCAAATACCAAGCCTTCGAATTCAGGCTTACTTAATGCTTCGTTAATGTGTGGGAAGTTTTCTAGTATTTTACCATTACGTGAATGTAAAGTAGCATCGCCATTTTTTACAATAGCAATAATTCTAACACCATCATACTTGTATTCAACAAAGCATTCACCTTTAATTTTCTTAGGATGTTTTGCACCATCATGTGCTAACATACAACCAAATAAAGGAATAGTGTTTTTTTGAACTTTGTTTATAAGTTTAGCACCAGTGCCACATCTTAAATCTTTAATTAGGATTCGTCTATACCAATCGTTCCATTGCTGTTTTGTAGACTGTATTAAAGCATCCATAATAGCATCACGAGCGGCATGGCCTGTAAGTTGTCTGCTTTCTAATTGAAATGCTAATTCTTCAAACTCTTTCCAGTTAAGGCCTTTTCTATTTGCAGACTTTTCTATTTGCTCTGGCGTACAATCATTACAAACTTCTTCGCCGCAATTTTCACAACCGTTCCAAGTAGGAACTTGTTGAACACCAAAAGTAATAAGTGGGTCTAGGCACCTTTGAGCGCCTTCAATAAATTCAATGTTATCTAAATTATCTTTAATAACAGATTGTTTGAAAAGCGAACTATTGTCGCTCTCTAATTTTTGTATAACTTCCCAAGGTCTCATTATACAACCTCCGATGTTGATGCTCCATCAACTTCCCAATTACCGTCTGCGTAGTCAACACCTGTTCTCCAAGCAATGCTTTTAAGAACTCTGTCATGCAAAAAATAACTTTCTGCATAATTCTTTCTCTCGTCAGCGGCTAAACTTCCTAACCACCACATAGATTCTATGCTTGTCATAGGTTCACTAGCAGGGTAAGACGTTGCTAGATGAGTCACATTTAATGTAAATTGCATAAAAACTCCTACTTTTTTATTAACTTATGCAACTATTATAGCAAATTATAGCAGTTTGTCAACCACTAAATGCCTTTATAACCACTAAATACCCTTAATATCTATCAAATATTTGATCTACAGAACAAGTTGGTTGGTGTCTACAAGTGTTCAAATTATCCTGGAATATCAAAGGTTCTACCCATTCAAATTCTGGGTAAACTTCGGTACCATTTAAATAATATACAAGATCACTAGAATTACATCCTGCCAGCACTACTAAAAGTAGTGCAAATACTGTCTTCATTTTTCTCTCCTCTTCATTATATCTTTCCAATCAGATATAACATTAATAGTTAATATAGTTATGCATGAAACGTAAGTAACAATACAAAAGACTATTAAAGCATTTAATAATACTTCAAATAAAAACATGTCTACCTCTTTGATTGTGTAGCAACGGCTGAGTGAATACTCAATGCTACTTATAAGTTTTACTTATATAACACTATTTATATATAAGTGTTGTTTATAACGGTTTATTAAGGAGTTTTAGTCAAAAAAAAGCACTCCGAAGAGTGCTTTTTTTAATGTTGAACCTTTAGGCTTGTTCAATCATAGAAAGCGGAACATTGTAACGGCCTTCTGGCAACACTACAATCGCTTTTTTGATATTAACTTTAACAACTTCCCCTAAAGTACGTTTAGTCTTCTGAACTACATATACTTTGTCACCTACTGAAATGCTAGTTTTAGCATTAAAAGTTTTAACAGAATTTATATAAGCACTGAGCTCATTAAGTTCTGACAATGTGAAGTTACCGTTTTTTACTGCTTGTTTTATGTCGATTAAATTCATTCTAGGCTCCTACCTTTTTATTTAATATACAACTATTATAGCAAATTCTGGCTATTTGTCAACCGTTTTCTGCCTAGATAAATATAAAAATGTACCATGAAAAACGATATAAATACCACGCTCAGACAACAAAACCAATATTTCAAGCAGATGCGGCTCTGCTTATAGATATTTGGGGGGCAGATATTTGGATGAACTTAGAATCTCATGATCATACGGCTGGTTTTTCCAACGATCAGTGGTGTGATTATATGGCTAGATTTACTAAAAACTGTATCCATGAATTACAAAAATTTAACTTTAATGTTCTACTCAATGCAACTTACAAAAACAGTATGTCCTTAGCATTTAATAAAGACTTAGAACATGCCGGTTTAGATCAAACAGCCGAATTTACACCCATGCACTATGCAAAATATTCCTGTGGACCAGTTAAGAAATTTTTCTTAGACTGCCAACTTCCGGACATATATAACTGCGTCAAACCAAAAGGTAAAATTATAGTAGGTGGTGGCAGTTGGGGAGCATGTGTTCATTTTAGACCTGTCGGCATGTACAGATTAATTAGAGAAGGTTTTAGAGTATTTACAACTCCAAACCTTTGCTATAATACCCCGTATCATCAGGCAACAGGTCAAGAAATGACAGGCATACATTTGCAAGACTTACTATGGGACGACATAGTATGGACTAGGTGTGTAGACAAAGGAATTTACTATGACAATTTATACGAAGGTATAATGGTGCATCCAGATGATGCACTAGGTAGAAAAAATGGAAATGGTTTCGAAAATGTCTAATAAAAGATTTCAAGCAGATGCATTAATAATGATAGATTGTTGGGGAGAAGACTTCTGGCATTTACTTGGCGACCATCTACCACATTTTTCTAATGAAATGTACTGTGACTATATGAAGCAATGGTATTTGAATGCAAGGAATTGGATGGGCATGTGGCATTTTAATACTTTAATTAATGCTTCGTATCGCTTTGAAGGATTATCAGAAGAGTCAGACGGATCTCTATTCGGACATCCGGGTCATACATTTGATTACACAACAAAATATGTTGAGCTTAGAGATGCAGAAATAAAAGACATATATAAGTATGTTCCACCTGGTGGAAAAATTATAGTAGGTGGTGGTTCGTTTGGTGCCTGCTTTCATTACAGAGATGTAGGAGCCTGCAGACTAATAAAAAATGGATTTAAAGTTTATACTAATCCAAATATATGCTACAGGCAACATTATATTCCAAAAAATATTATACCTATGCCTGATTTAGAGTTTATACATGACGATATAGTTTGGTCTAGAACATATGAATCTGGAAACTTGTATCCTGAATTATATCATGGGTTAATGATACACCCAGATAATGCTTTAGATAGAAGAGACGGCAACAATAAACCAATGCGTCAAATTTAGATAGGAAATATTTTTGCAATTACATCGGCTACAGCATGAGCTAGTTTTACATGCTCTAATTGTGTTCCATTTGCACCACGTAATTCAATATAATGTATCCAACTACGCAATGTTCCGTTCACATAGAGCCTGCTTAACGTGTTTCCTTCCGGTAGCACTACTCTGGCCTGCTCTTTAGCAATACCGTTGCTTATAGCCCAACTGTATGCGTCTGTGGCGGCTTTTATAACTTCTCTTTGGCGTTTATGCCATTCAATTTCTAATCCGTCATGGTCTGCTTCAATACTATTTTGTCTATTTTTAGGATCTTGCAGTCTTGCTTGCCTAGTTTCAAAGTCCAAATCCTTTGTAGGATCTGCATAACGTTGACTAAACTCTTGGAAACTAAAACTTCGATGACGTAACAGTTGCCTTGCTATGTCTCTAGTAGTTTCAATCTCCAAACATGCTGATACCATTTCTAACGGTGACCAGTGCTTATGTTTCATTAGATATTTTACAAGTTTTTCGCTTGTTTCTTTGTTGTTTTGATTATCTGGATTACTTACTCTAGCACAATAGGCTACTAAATCTAATGCTGACTCATTATAATCTGGTGCTTGTGAATGGCTAATTAATTTAACGTTCATTATATTCCGGCTTCCTTACAAGTTGATTGTATTCTTTCTACTTCTTCAGGGTTTTTAGCAAACACACTTAACCAAAACTTTGCTTCAATTACGTGATTCACCATTCCTATTTGTTCATCATTAAATCTAGTCAATAATTCATCACCTGTTTCACTTAAATAAAGTAACCAAGGTGATATTTTTGCACTTCGCAGATCATGTACTGCTCTTGCGGTGCTTACAAACTTAAAATAATCTTGCCAGTCGCTGTCATGTTCAGTTGCCCATTGAGCCAAATACATAACATTCCTTTCTAATGCTTTTAAGCCTGGTTCCTTTTTAACATACTGTAATAAGAATTCATCATATACAGAATCTTTACTCCAGTCTGCTAATTTTTTACCTTCTTTAATTAACCATTCAGCAAATTTTTCAGGTTGTAAATATTCATTTAATACACAACTTCTACCAAACTTAGTAAAACCTTCATAATATTGACTTCTAATAAATTCTTCTATACTTTTGCTTTTAGTTGCAGTAGTATTCAATTGATAAAACAATTGATACACACGATATCCTAATCTGATATGTGTTAAGTCCCTATCTGCCCAACGTCTTTTACGAGGACACATATGAACACTTAGAGTTCTTTCAGATTTGAAACTCTTGTTACACCACTTACATTGTGGGTCACTTACCGAAGATGTCTTTGATTGTTTTGTCATCGTGTCCATGTGCTTTTGCAAACTCTTTTAAATCGTCCTTACTGTTAATACTTAGCATTAGTTCTAAATCACTACTGTTTAGATGTGGATAGATACCAAGTATAAACTCGCTAACTTTATCTTTTTTCTTTCTACTATTTGGTGGTTTAATATAAGGATGGAATTCTATCTTACCTGTGCCACATGCACTCATCAACAACCATTGTAATTCAGGGTACTTATATATGTCTTCAAAGTCTTTATTAACTAACTCATTTACCATAAACAAAAAGTTTGCCGCATTACAACCTTGTACACTACTTGCATAACGCATCATCATCCAAGTGCTAAATGCTTTTTTCTTTTCAGGTGTTAGTCTGTTGTACCAACCCTTGTCCTTCTTATCCAAAGCCGCCATGACTTCTTTCAAAGGTAGTACTGGAGGCTTTTTAGCCACTAAATAAGATCCCCTATATCAAAATCTTGTACCTTATTAAGTTCTTTGACAAAGAATACACACTTAGGTGCTTTCTTATCTTCTAAAGGTACTGCTAATAAGTGTCCATGTTTAAGTTTAGGGAAAAACCATTTCACATCTTGATATATGTTTGTTATAGTTACATCATAACTATCTGGTATTCTATTACTCATTGGATTCATTGCTAATGCTTTAAATCCCCTATTGTTTAAACTTGCTAATGGAATTGTTTCAACTCCACCCATATCTTCGTCACATAAAAGTATGCTCCAATCCATTGGCATTTGGACTTTATATTCACCTATCTGCAAACAAATTGCAGGTGCATAAAAACTTTCCAAAAATATCAATGGTAAAAAGAAAAAGTCGACCCATTCTTTGTCCGACGCATCGAGAGCACAATATCTTAAATCATCTATCTGCTCAGGTACGGTATCAAGTTCGTACGGTACATCTTCGACTGTTAGTATTTTCATCTATATTCCACCTTTGTAATAGTGTGCCTAAAGTCTTGTTCTCTGTAAAATGCTTTTCTTTTTGTTAAATGCCTTTTACTATACTTTAAGTCACTAGTGATATCAATCACATTAACATAATCTTTGTCCTCCGCTTTACGAATACCTCTCCCAATACTCTGTATAACACGAACAAAACTCTTTCCTGGTTCCAACATAACTAAATTAAATATTCTTGGTATGTTGATACCAACTGCGGCAACACCATATGTGGCTATAATAACTTTATTGTCCATTTCTGATACTTCAGCATATTCGGTTTGCCTATCCTTCACTTTCATTCCGCCACTAACAAAAACCCAGTCTGGATTTTGCTCGACGAATATTTCTCCTGTCTTAATTCTATCAATCAATACAAGTGTATTACCGTTTTTCGATAATTGCTCTATCACAGTTGATATATGTTTTAATCTAGTTTCATCTGTAGTAAGCCATTTCAGTTCTTGTGCATAACTGTTAAACCCTGCTGGAGCATCTTTCATTTGTAAAATACTTATATCAAGGTCAGCCAATACACCCATGTCTTGTAACTCTTTACTGCTTAGGCTACCTATAACAGGTCCTAAAGCAACAGTACAAGCGACTGCTTCATGGGAGTCTTTTGGTATTGTTCCAGTTAGTCCCCAACGTATAGGAACACTTTTAAACATACCACTTAGTTGGTCTTTAAGTACATCTGCTTTTGCTTTGTGTACTTCATCAACCATAATACATACTACATTATCAATGAATGCTTCTAATTCAACTTCTGCGTTTCCTGCTTTAGTCTTCTTTTCTAATACTGCTAAACTTTGCCATGTACAAATAGTATGAGTTTTATCATATTGTTTTCTATCGCCAAACAACACACCAACATCAAGTCCTAAATTTTTATAATCTTTTTCTGTTTGTACAACTAAATCTTTGTTAGGTACGATAACAATAGTTCTACCATACTTTTCACACTTTTGACTTAATACCGCAGTAATTAATGTTTTGCCTGCGCCAGTGGCAACTTGTTGTAAGCATTGTGGGTTATCTAAAAACTTATTAATAACTTCTACTTGATAATCTCTGAGTATAATAGGTAGTCCTGCTGATGGATGTTTTGGAGGCCAACTAACATCATCATAACTTGTTGCTTCAACATGTTCGAATTCAAATTTCCAACTTTGTCTATGGTCAACAACATCAACATTATATCCTTCTTTTGTAACAATGGGTAAAAGGCGATCTAACAAATTTATAAATGTCCTTCCACCTATATCACAAAACCTTATACAGCCATCCCATCTGCCTAATTTATAAGCAGGCATGTGATATGCATAAGGTAAGAAATACTTTGTTTCTTCAGAAATCTTACGTCGAGTTTTAACGTCAAGTCCTACGAACCTAACGTTTACTTCATCTTTAATCTCCAGGGTCACATTTGCCATAAGTTAATTGTACACTATTTATATGTTATTGTCAATAAGAAAATTCTTCCGCCTGCACCATATCCTGGTAACACTTCGTACACATTATCAAATACGTCTTGTACTTTAAATGCCATTTCAAAACTACCAAAAGATTTAGAGATATGAAAGTCTAATGATTGTATATCATCTAATTCAGTATCATATAAACTTGGCTGTCTATCAACCATTGTTTGATATGTTATTGTGTACCTTACACCATTAACACTAAGGAATGGTTCTATAACTGCTTTCCATTGAGGTACTCTTGGTTGGTCTGTGTTTGTATAGCCTACGTTTATTGTTAATCCACCATAAGGAATTGCATACGTTTCAACAAACCTAATACCTTTGGTGCTATAACTACCTGTATTCATATACATGCTATTTTCAAAGTCGTAGTCAATACCTTCACTAAAGTTATAGTTGAATATACTTAAACCATTGTATCCAAGTTCACCACCAACTGCTTTTTCAGGATTAAGGTTTAAGTTTGCTTGTACCCACGAATCTCCATTTAACTCAAAAAGACTTGGGTTCCTAAAACTGTTACCTACATTAAAAAACCAGCCATTGTTTTCTAGACCAAGCCTAGTTACAATAGCATCGCTTGTTACCCTGAAACCAAATGATATTTCTTCTGTGCTTACATAGGTATAAATGCTAGAGTTATTTTCTTTTTCATTATTATATTCTTCTCTATCTAATGTAGTACCGTATGTAAAACTTATGTCATTAACCTTAACAGTATCTTTACCATCTATGTAAATTCGACTTGCTTGATTAACTGCTCCTTCGACACCATTTGTAAAGTATGTAGAATCGTTAAACGTATAACCAAAAGTAAAGTTATCATTCCTAGCACTAACTGTACCTCTTTCACCTTGTTGTAGACAGTTATTGCTTTGGGTAAAGTCGGCAGTATAACAATCGTCGTAATCGTAATCATATTCTGTGTACGATGCAACTACATCAAACAAACCTGCATCAAACATAGTTTTAGCAGTTAGGTTTTTATAAAAGTCTTCTTCGTTGTTATCTGTTTTAACACTACCGTTACTTACATCAAATGTTGTGATACTAAATCCTATAGTCTCTTTACCTGTTTGCCAATTTAAAAACTCATGGCCTTCTCCACCTCTTACTGTAATGCCAGACTCAAAACTATCAGTAACAAATACTGCTCCACCAAGCGAACCTGACCCATAAACTACACCATTTGGTCCAGTTACTATTTTAACAGACTCTGAGCCTGTTGATAAATCATGTGCAAAATCATACCAGCCTGATCCTGAATCATTTGCTGGAATACCATTTACATAAACAGTTGAGTGAATTGTTTGGGTTCCTCTTTCATTATAGCCAGCAAATCCACCATAACCGCCAGCCATATCTGGCATAGCAGGCATAATTAGTTCGATTAAAGAAACTTCTTGTGTTGCATCTGATAATTCTTCAACAACATTCGCTCCCACTACAATTACTTCTTCTATCTCTTCTGCAATTCCTTTTATTGGCACAACCAGCATTATTAAAAATACTAATGCTCCTACAATCTTTAATTTTCTCATTCTTCCTCAGGTTAAAATTATAATAAAAGGAACACTAGCATTATCGCTAGTGTTCCAGTCGACTAAAAGTTTTAGTGTGGGAGAACTAAAAATCTGTTAGTCTTTTCATACAGGTGGTCTCTGCAAGTTCTCTCCAAGTGTCTGGCGACAGTTGTTTTAAATCTGCAACTTTAAGGACCATCCTTAATGAAATTTCTCTTAGCCTTGCTGACTTCTCAATCATAAAGTCTATAACTTCGATGTTCCCATCGTCTCCGAACTTATATTCTTCAAGCATACCGTCTCTGACGATTTGATTGATTCTTAAGAACCTATCAGCAATACTACCCATCTCTAAATCAATGTAGTGACATCTTGACATAAGAGCAGACAAGTGGTCCCTAATCTTTTTACTACGAACATTTTCAAAGTCCACATTAGTAATAAAGATACAACCACCTTTGAACTCAAACCTATCTGGGATACCTTCCCTTCTTAATGCTTGAGATTCTGACTTCCAACTAATTGTTCTCTTTTTACCAGAGTCCAAAACAGCCTTTAACATGTTTAGACATACTTCGTCAAACAATACTGAGTCACAGTCATCAAACACAAGAATGTCTCCTACATTTGAATTGTTGTAAAGTGTTTGGAACAAACCGATTGGTGTCATAGAACCTTTAACAATTTCTGTTCTAGGTGGCTGGTTAGCCAACTTAGTCATCATGTCGTATTCTTCTAATACTTTTTCAACACCAAAACTTTTACCAACTCCTGGAGGACCACTAACAATAAGTCCGCGGACTACACCATTAGCAACTGCATCAGTCATTTGGTCTAAAATGTCAAAACGTCTTGCAATACGATCAAGTGCTTCTTCTGTAGTTTCTTCTATTTCCTCAACTACTTCTTCAACTACTTGATCTTCAGCAGGAACATAAGAAACATCTTTTTCAGATTCAATCAAAACACGGATTGCTTTCTTAGATGGATCAAGTACCTTACTTGCATCAACGGTAATGAACATACCTTTTTTGCCATATTGTATTGGCTTCACCAAAGGAAACACCGTGTCCGTAATCGGAGCATTTCGGTAAGTTCCTTGGAATATCTTTACTTGGTTTGTCATATTTGCCTCCCACAGCAATTATTTAATTTACTCGTATAGTATAACATCAATCTGTTCTTTGTCAACCATTTGGTTGAATTAATTTAAACTTCTTTTTATTAAACTATGCCACTATTATAGCAAGATTTCAGTATTTGTCAACCTTTTTCTAAGACACAAAACGCAATAGTATGAGAATTTGTGTCGGAAATTGTGCAATGTGAGGCAGTTATGCCCTCAGAATCCATGAAATCTTTCAGTTTTCCGAGTGGATTTAGACACGGTTTTCCTCGATCATCTCTCAGAATTTCCATGTTTGACATAATTACATCTCCTCTAATACCAGTACCAAATGCCTTAGAAACCGCTTCTTTGCAGGTAAATTGCTTGGTTAGGTACTTAATTGCTTGGAATTTGTTTAATTCGTGATATATGCCAAGTTCTGTTATGCTTAGGATCTTAGTTGCTAACTTAGTGCTACTTTCGTAATCATCTAGTCTGCTATTATCTAAAATATCAGTCCCAATACCATAAATCATGATTTACCCGATTACTATATCTTCCATTCCTGCTGTTCGCAGTCTTGTGATATGGCCTATTTGCCATTGCTTAGTATCAAGTCCTTTCATAATACCTAAGTATTGATTACGCAAAAGGCTGAATTGGTTAGTAAGGTGTGTAAGGTCGATTACATCTTGCTCACTATCTACAAACTTTTCAGCATCTCTACTTGAAAGTTGTCTATTATATGACTCTAGATACTTTCTAAAAGTAATAGATCTTACTTTCCGTAATTCAATATTTAAGTGTTCGAGTATTGCTTCTATCTCTTGTAATTGATTAAAGCGATACTCGGTAATGCCGGGTAAGGCAGAACTAGATTTTTCTAGACTGCCTTTAATCCTGCATTCGTACCTGGCGTCATTAAGTTCTTTTTCAAAGTAAGTAATAGTATCTACAATATTACTTAAATCTCCTACAACTTTATTGTACCACGTACTCATTTACCACTCCGGATATTCGTCGTCATCGTCATCGTCATCGTCCCACTCATTGTATAAAGATACAATAGCGGCTTTCATAACTTTGTCGAATTCGTGAGCATTAATTTCTAAATCTGACATATCAATATGCTCTTCGAAAATTCGGAGTAATCTTTCTGCTTCGTGTAGTCTCTCTTTAACCGCAATATGCGATCTAACAGAGTCCCACACTTCGTGCAGTAATGCTACCTCAGGACTCATCTATATATTCCTCTTCAGTTGGTTCAAACTCATCAGGGTCAATATCCACTTCTTGAACTTTTGGATTTTGTCCCCATTCGTCTATAATTACCTGAAGTCTCTCTCCAGTCCATTGTTTCCTGAACTCTTTTATCTCTTCACCTGTTACAGGCGAGATGTAAGAGAGTTTGTTTCCGACTTTTTCTACTATACCTTTGGATTCAAGCATTTCTATCATACCACTGTATGGGTCCATGCCAGTATCCCATGGAATCTTGACTTGTACACCTTCAAAAGGTTTACTGTATCTAGATTTCATAACTTTGCAAGCCGCCCTAATACCTTGAACTGTTGATACTTTGTTACCGTCTGCGTCTTCTTTTAATTTAAGTTTCTTCATCGCGACAACAATACTACTTGCGTATATAAAGCCTTGTCCTCCACTAATCTTATCATCTGGATCAAACATATCCTGTGATGCATAAGTGTGATTAGTACAGACTAAGGCTATCGGAAAAGGTGCAATTTGATTAACTGTATTCCTAACTAAGGCTGTTAGTGCCTTAGGCTTTCTACCCATATCTCCTTTCATATCTCCTTTTTCGAATTGTGCTACATCAGTTGGTGTTAATAACATACCCAGACTATCAACAACAAAGATTAACTTTGGCATCTCATCATATTCAAGATCTCCATAGTTTGCTTTGTAGTCTTTCAAAAACTCTGATATTGCTTTAGCAACATCGTCTATCATTGAAACACTAATTTTTAATAGTTTATCTGGTGATGTATCAACATCTAGTGCTTGTAGCCATTCTTCATCAAGTGCGTTTTCTGAATCAAACAACACTACTTGACAACCCTGGTCCTGGGCATTTTTTACAATGTTTCCAGCACAAACAAATGATTTGCCGGAACCGGATTCACCTGCAAAAACACTAACTTTGCCTAGTGGAATACCTCCATTGAAGTCTCCACTTATTAAATAATCTAGTGTGTAGTTGCCTGTGCTAACCCAGTCTCTAGGATCGTGAAAGCCTGCACTGATACCAGTGATGCTTTTAGTGATACCCGTTCTGAACTTTGTTAAGTCAAATGGTTTTTGCATGATGATCTCCTTAAGATGTTGATCTGTTACGAATCAAATTCAGAATGTCATCTGCTGATTTTTTACCTTTATCTGCTTCTACAACCGGTTCAGCCGCCGGAGCAACTGCTACTGGTTCAGCCGCCGGTGCTGGTGCAGGAGTTTCAACAGCAGGTGCTGTTGTTTCTGCTACAGCAGGTGCTGGAGTAGATACTGTTGCTTGAGCAGACACACTAGTTTGTTGAACTGCCGCGGCAGGGACTTCTACACCATAAGGTCTGTAAAAGTTACCCCATCTTGCAGGGTCATACAACTCACCATCTACTGAAGCCGCAAACATTTCTTTAATTGCTTGGTAACCTTCAGTTGTTGGTTGTGCTGGCAAATAATCACTTAGGTTAAATAACCCATTTGTATCAATTGCCGCTAGTTGATTTTCGTCTAGTGAACTGTCTTTACGAGCCCAGTTTGATGTTGAGTAATCAGCATATTGTCCTTTAGTAGTTTTAGTAACTCTAAAGTCACAGCCATTAACATAATCAGTTGGAATATTTTCCATATCTGGGTCCATTAATGCGGACTTAATTATGTTAAAGATCTGTGGTGATATAACAAATCTTCTGATTGGATTTTCAGGTGCTTCCTCGTTAAGAGGATTATCACATACAAACCCTTGGAAAATGTAAGAACGTTTCTTCCAATATTTTCTGCCCATGTCTTCAAGACTTGCATCTTTAAACCAAGGTCTAACTTCAGTTAGAACTGGACATGTGTCACCGTACATTTCACCACAAGGTACTTGTACTGTAACAGGTTTGTTATCTCCGCCTACTACACCTGGGAAGGTGAGACGGATCATTTGACGTTCAACCCAAAAGAAAGTATTGTTAGTTTCACTGTCAGGTAAGAACCTTAGTGTTACTGACGTACCTTCGTCAATGTTCCAATGAGGGAATATTGCGTTATCGGATTGTGTTCTGGAACCAGGCTTGGTTTCCATTGAGGCGAGCTTTGCTCGAATTTCTGCTAATGAGGCCATAATTATTTCTCCTATATTGCCATGTTTGCCATGTTCGTCACATTATGCGACTGTTGCTATTATACTGCCTAGATAAGAAAAGTCAACCGTTTTTTTAAAATAAGTCTTAAAAAATATTGACACATTTTTTCTTAACAATTTTATTTATCTATATACCCACAAAAAACCCACTATAAAGTGGGTAATTTGTTTATTTATCTACTCTTTAAGCGATATCGATTGCATCGCTATCATATAGTTATGATGTGGGTTGATTATAGAATATCAAATTGCTCTATAAATTTTTCGTACTGGTCTTCTACGCTCTCCGCTACACTTGTAGGGACTTCGTGTCTTTTGTGAGCACCTAATAAACAACTTTTAATAGTTGTGTATTCGTGCTGTGACATTCTGTCACCGCTGTAGAGCTTTTTACTAATACCTGACAAGTAGTTACCTAAACGAGAATCGCTAACACTAGTGCTCATTTGGCTAACTTGATAACCTAACTTAGCATGTGGTGTAGCAAACTCCATACCATCATTTTCTGATAGTACGTTTTTAAGTGTTGTAAATGATTCTAAACTTACTGATTTGTCAATGTAATTTTCAAATGATGATTTTCTTGACATTGCAGATTTTATTGAATCTACTACACTAGCAACTTTATTGTCAAAGTGTGTTTCAGTAAACTTGCTTTCTAAATCTATATCATCTTCGAGTACTTCTGTATTCCTTCTATCGGATACATCTTCAACTGCTGTAGCATATGACCTAACACCTGCTAACTTAGTAAATGCTGTAGTAATATAATTGATGTTTTCCATCGCAATATTTACATATGATTCATTTTCTTCGTTGACTAATTTTGCCCTTTTAACATAACGTACGAACTCTCTAAGTTTTCTCTGCTCTGTGGCCATTTCATTAATAGTATGACCAATATTATCAAATGGCTCTCCGCCATTCTTAACGTGTCTTGCCATTGCTCTAGCGGCCTTTAGATTGTTTTCCGCCATTTTAAATCTTTCGTCGCCACGTTGTATAAAGATACTATGTATATTCCTACTTCTAGCACCTCTAGTTTCTTCGTTGACTTCTTTTTTATGTCTTACAATAAGTTTAACACTATCTAATCCTTGATAACTTGTTTTAGAACTACCTGACATAGCACTAAATCCTTCTCCTATTGATTCGGCTGGTTTGGATTGCATGGCAACTTTCCTGTCGAACTCTTTACCAAATTCTGATTTTTGAGGTACTTCTGGAATTTTAAGCCATTTATTGACCGGGTCATCAGCGGCCTGCTTTGCTTTTAATTTTGCAGTAATTTTTTTTAGTTTTTTTACATTATAACCTTTTCTGACCAAGCCTTTTTGAAATTCTTGTTCCATTTCTTCGTCGTTATATGGGATTTCTTGGCCCCAGGATAAATACTCATCTTGTGTATGGTTTCTCCATGATGAATACATCGCGTCATAGCCTTGAGAACCATCCCAATCTTGCCACCAGTCTCTTTCTTCTTCTAGATTTTTACTTTCAGGCATGCCCATGTTCCTTTTCATAACCTTTAAAAATTCATCTACTATTTGCGTCGACATATTGTAATCTTTAATATGGCCATCGCTTCTATACAAAGATCTTATTAAGTATTCACGACCTTTTGATGTCATTAATTGCTCTATAGGATGCTGTCGAAATTGACCATTTAAGTGTTCATATGCGAGGTCTTCTGTATAATCATCAATTTCCTGAAATTCATTAATAACATCAGCCTCTGAAAGAGGTGCTAGACCAGCAAGGTTTCTCATTGTATTTAATGCTTCTAATACATCTCCCATTTTCTTCTCCGATTTTTTTGCTATATCTATTGTTTCGGACTTAGGTTTTAATGTTTTACCAAAAATCCTATAATCAAAATTCATTAAGTAATCACCGGCTAAATGCTTAAATGCATCTCTTAATCCATCATCTTCGAATGTTTCTCTAACACCCATAGAAAGAGTTTCTGAACCTTTATCTAATCTAACTAATATGTTTGGATCAACGACCACAAACCTAGTTGCTTCTTGAGGATCAACAACTTTTTCGCCCTGGGAATTTAAGTTGGAGATATCATATCCATTGCCAGCAAGTAAATTGAATACTTTTTCTGCTACTATCTCTATATTAACTGCCATTTAGATTACTCCTTATTAATACTATTTATCAAAGTATTATCAAAGAATGCCCAATGGCATTGGTCCGTCGTCATCGTCATCGTCCCACTCTGGATCATAGTCACCATAATCTCGTGGATTAGCAAGAGTACTATTCACTGCTGTAAACACTTCATCTTCAAATGTACTAATAAAGTTTATCATACGAATACCAAGCATAAACGACATGACTAAGTCATCATGCTCTCCTGGTTTAGCAGAAAAACTATTACCTTTAGCAACAAAGTTTTTTAGTTCTGATATTAATGGTTTACTGTGAAGTGTAATTTTATCATGTTCTATTAATCGTTTAGCACTTAAACATGCTTCTACTTTTGTTCTATGACTAGTATGAAATCCTTTTCTAGCACGTCTACCTGCAACTTTTTTAGGTTCATGTAAAAAATCTCCTGGAAAACTTTCTTCTCCTGTATCTCTAATTACAACAAGTGCCGCTTCTCCAATACTATTATTCTCAACACTCCAATAAATTTGTTCAACTTGTAGTTCTTGTAAATATTGCATAATATCCATCATAACTTTCATCTGTCCTTCTATAGGAGTTAAGTTATGTTGCCATTCTGCAATTTGTACCATTGTAGGTAATTCTATAACTTGGATACCGGCGGCATCACCACCTGTACCTGTTGCTGGATCTAGGCTTACAACATAAGTGCAAGTAGGGTGTGGATGCTTGTACCAGCGAACTTGCCCCATAGTCCTAATAGGATCTATACCTTTCATATTTACTAATTTTAATGAACTTATAAGTGTTTCATCATAAATTACAAATTCACATTCATGTTCTCTTCTAAAACGTTCTTCGCCAATACTATTACGTTCTTGTATTGCCCAGCCTGTATCTCTATCTGGGTGTTGATCCCATGTTGCTTTATAAGCTCTGAAACCATTTTTGCCTGTTCCATCTACTTTTTCATTACCAAACTCATCAAATGTATTAAGTGCATTTGCCCAAATGCCTGCAAATGTATCATCATCGCTATTTGGTGTACTTGTTACTATGCACTTACCACCTGTTGCTAGTGTAGGTGACAAGGAAGTCCAAAATTCTTTTGCTATGGTATTTCTTACAAATGCAAACTCATCTAAGTAAACAAGTGATAAAGACATACCGCGTCCTGTTGTTTCGGTTGTTGTACTACTAACAATTCGTGAACCATTATCAAATGTAATACTACCTTTGTTATATTCTACAACACCTGCTCTAATATGATCTGGGCAAGTTTCGTATGCATACCTAATACGTTGCATAATTTCACTAGCACCAACTGATTTATGTGCGGCAACAAGTATTGAACTATCTGGTTTAAACATTGCAAACCACAACAAATACCCGGCCGCTACAGTAGTCTTGCCCATTTGTCTGCCTAGCATGTTTATACTAAATCTAAATGTTTTGTAGTTTTCTATGAGATCTATTTGATAATCGTATGGTTCAAATTTTATATTACCCTTAGTAGGGTGCTGTATAGCCATAAAATTAGTCATAAAATACAAAGGACCGCTTTCTTCATCAGCACATTTTTTGAATTCAAGTATAGTCTTTTCGTCGTAGTCAAACACCTGATTGGCTGGTTTGACTAAACTAGTATCCGCGGTTCCTCTAGGCATGTAATTGCTCCATGCTAGTATTTATATCGGTTTGGGAATTATTTAAGACGTTGTTGGAGTTTATCTTTAATAATATTAACTAGAGTTTGCTTTGTTTGTTCTCTATCTGCGTCTTTGGGTTCGCCACAAACACAAGGATCTTCACCACAATCACTACAACCACAAGGGTCTTCGTCTTTACTAATTATTACGTCTTCTTCGGGTTCTACTTCAGGTTCTACTTCAACTTCAACTTCTTCGCCACCGTCTGGGTTTATTTCTTTTGGTAATGTTAACCCTGCAAGTTTAAGTACATCTGCTAAATCTTGCATTGTTTCGCCACTTGCATCAATAGTTACTGAACCTTTATCAGTATTTTTATCTTGCTGGAATCTCACTGAACCTTCTACTCCTTGGTCTTCAGTAGCAGTAGTAGCACCATAAGCATCACTCATTGCTTCTTCTATCTTTGTTTCTTGTCGTTCTTCGTTCATCTCATCGATAATATCGAGAAGTGTTCGGCAAACATCTAGGTCGCTTGGTTGGCTCATTGTTTAGGTCCTGATTGATTGATGGTTGTTACTTCTTTTGTTTCTTGTCCGGCACCCATATTAGGAATATTGTTAATTGAATCCCATGTGGCTCTAAGTGTATCACCCATTAAGTCGCCTTTGCTTGGATAATTACGGAAGTAGTCTGCACCTTTTTCGTCTTTGATTTTTTGGAGTTCTGCAATAAACTTAGCATTATGGTCTTCACCATATCCGTAGTCTCTGCTTTCGTCTTCTTCAATTTCATAATGTTCTTGTTCTTCAACATTTAAAACTGCATCTTCTTCAGAAACTTGTCTATCTTTATCGTTTTCAAGTCTTTCTTCTGCTTGATCGGCAAACTGTCTTCGTGGTTCTTTAACATCATAGCATAAAACTCTATCATGATCTATTCCCAAGTTAACTGCTAACCAAACTTCAAGTATTCTTGGATTAACAGGATATCCAACAACAACATCAGTTGAGCAAACTTCTGAAACAAGTTTAACGCCTTTAGTTCTTGCGAACTCTACTGGATTCTCTGATATTGGTTTGCGTTTAAAATCAGCAACACTCTTAACGTTATACTTGCCTAATGCTGTTTCAATAACTGCTAAATGATCAGCAGTACAATCAGCCGCAATCTTAACACGATATGAGTATTCTTTGTTTAAACTTTCTGTTAGATAGTCTGTAAATTGCATGTAATAATCTCCTGTTACATGTATTTATCATTCTCTCACAAAAAAAGGCAGAATAAAACACATCTGCCTTTTTATGTTTAGTAACTAAATTAGTTATTAACTGTTTAACTTACAACGAGTCCAGTTCCTAAAGTAACTGTTGCGCCACTAAAGTCATAACTGTTAGCAACTTGAGTTCCAATTGCTCTCAATTGAACTTGAGCTGAAGCCGCATCAAATTGACTTCCGTCAACTATTGCATGAACTTTACCTGCCGCCGCAGTAGGAATAACATACATAAGTGGTTGAATTATACCTAATGTTCTTTCAACTGCTTCACCATATGCATCATCTTCTGCTTGTAAGTCTGCGCCAGTGTCAATCAAAACTGCTACAAGGTTTGCTCTTGAAATAAGAGTACCTGTTGCAAATTCTGCTACGCCACCGCCTTCTCCTTTTGATTGTGCCATTTTTATTTCTCCTAATTAATACGTGGTAATACCACTATAAAACTATTTATCATTTTCTCCGAGAATTCTTAACAAATCGTTGCGACTAAGTGCTGTTGCAGTAAAGTCTGGGTCTCCACCTTTTTGCTTTATACGATGGTCTAAGTTTGCTTTTTTCAACATTAAGTCAACTTGTTTTAGTTTCCTGTGAACTTTACTGTCTTTGGCTTCAAGAGCAATCTTTAACATGTTTGCCGCATTGTTAAACACACTTCCTGCCGCCATATCAGTCATGTTCATACCGAGACTCATTAACTGTTCATAACTGTCAACTGCTTGGGTAGCAATAGTATCCATTTCTTTATCATGATGTTCCATTCCTCTAACTTCTTGTAAAGCATTGTTGATTTTTTCACTAACACTTATAGCATCTTCTACCGTTTGAATGTTTACAGGCTCTTGCTCTTCTTTTTCTGCTTCAATAGCCTCGTCAATTGGAGGTAGATTAAACTCTTCTTCTAGTTTTTTAGTCATGCTAGTATTTATTTAACTCTCTTTTTAGAGATACGTTTCTTTGGATTACGTTTTTTATTAGTTTGGAATATTTGGTCTTCGTTTAGTACTTTAAATCTTATACCTTTACGTTTACACCATTCTTGTGCCGCTGTCCATTTTGCGGCATTAAGTGCTACTTGTATTTGGTTCCTACCGTTACGAGCATTTTCCATTGTAGTTTGATTAGCAGGCTTGATTTCTATAAGTTCTACATGAGCTGAACCGTTTTTATCAGTATATTGTATCATGAAATCAGGAATGTAATTGTGGTACTTACCATCTAAAGGACTTCTATATGGTATTTTAATATTTTCACTTGCCCATTTATGAATGTTTGGGTGGGTGTCGCACATACGCATAAATGCTAACTCCCAACTGCTTCTATATTTTGGTGCTTTAGTGCCGACATACTTAGTGCGGTTTTCCACAAGGTACTCACCACTTGCGAATCTACTTCTGTTCATGGCTGTATAAGGCCGTTGAGTCGTTTGTTTTTGTTATTTTTGATTGCAGTTGTTACACTTATTCTATTACCGTGTGGGCGAATTGCATTTATAGCATCGTAACTGTCTTGTGTAAGTTTTACGGCTACATCTGGGTCATCAAAATATGATAAAGGGTTAATTCCTTCTTGTTCAGCAACTTGCATTAAAACTGTAGCCATTGTTTTTGCTTTAGGTTTTTTATATCCTCTAACAATTAGTTTTTGTTCAACTTGGTCAAGTAGTTGGCCATCTAATGACTTGTCAAAAGATAGATATCCTGCAAGTAAATCTGATACAGGTTCTGGTAAAGGAAAATCAATTGTACTATTTTCTAAATATGACTTAATTGTTCCTTCTGAGATAGTATATTTTATCTCATTTCCAAATGTTTCATATAAACTTTTACTAGACATTAGTTTCCACCTGTGGTTGCTTGGTTTGTAGAAGATGAATTAATCGCGTCTGTATTAGAAATCGAATTTGCAGTTTCTGGTTCACCAGCGATGGCTGAACCTAAGGCTGTAGAGGCTCTATGAACTGCTGTACTTACTATAGCATCTTTAACATTTTGTCCTCTAAGAACAGCATTTAAGGCTGAGTCTGCTACATCTCCTAGTATATCAGTAAAGACGCTAGGACCTACTTGTTCTGTTCCACCTGCCATGGTTGTCATTGTGTTAGCATCGTAAACCTGACCATAAACAGCCACTGGAGGTTCTACTGGCACTTCTGCGCCACCGCCTTCTGGAGTAGGAGTACTAATAACAGTTTGATTAGATCTAGCTCTTGGCTTTTCTTCGGTTCCTAGTACATCTAATGTTCTACCTGTTTCTAATATTAATGGTTTTTTGCCTTCTTCAAATAAATCACCTGTGATTGCTCCTAATTCTTCAAACCTATCAATATCTTCTGTTTCTAAGTCAAAGTTTAGTTTATTATATACAGTAAATCTTTCATAATCAAACGTCATTGTAAATTCTTGTAATTCACTAGAGGAATAATCAATGTTGCCAGGTTTGAACTCTGCCATCATTGGATTAATAATACTGTATTGTACACCTTTGTTTCCGTGATACAATACATAATCAATGCGTTCAAAGAATTGTGAAGAATTGTTTAAGTTATATCCTGCAATATTAGAATCAAAAGAGTTCAGCGGCTCATTAAAACCATGTTTGCTTGAGTTATTATCAACTCCTCCTTCTCTTGGCTGTCCACCGAATATATCTCTGTCTTCTTCTTTTTGTTGATTACGAGGATCCATAAAATGATATGAGAAATATTTCATCAATGTTGTAAGCCATTCATTACCTATTGTATCAAATACTGTCATGCTCACTTGATTATATGTAACACCTGTGTTTACAATTTTCTTTTTGTTGTATGCGTTTTTTGTTTCTGTTTGAAACACTACAGAAGGCAAATCAGCAGTTCTAATTAAACTACTGATTTGTGTTCTAAACTCGTTTTGATTGGTATCACCGTATAAATGGGCATAAAGGTCTCTGTTAAGAATAAAGTTAACATAACCTTCAAATTTCTGTCTAGGCGGATTTACACCCGGTGCTAATCTCGCCGCGTTTCTAAAGTCCCTTAATAAGAATTTCTTATTGAGTTTGTCCCCAACTAGATGTCTTAAATCTATAGCCATTTGCTAACTCCTAGCAGAGCTAGTATTACGCCCTATTTGTAGTAGTTGATCCTGCTGTTGGTGCCGGACTTAGTGGGGTAGAATCTGTATCATACTGTGTTGCGTTGTCATACTTAATAGTCATGATTATCTGAACAGGGTCTGTTGCAGAATAATCTTGATCACTGTAATCAACGTTAGTTAAGAAACACCCTTCTAGTACCCAATATTCAGTTGCTTCAGTTGATACTCCGTCTAATACTTCAATTGCTGTCTGGAATTTGTAATCTGATCCAGCACTTGGAGTTGTTTGTTGGAAGTGATTGAACTGCCTTTGCAACTGTCTACCAATTGATTTAGAAGTACCATTAGTCATGTCGTCCCTTACTGTTACTGTAATAGCCTCCCAAGTATGTTTACCTTGGATATATGCTCTTGAGTTGTAAGAATCGATAACTACTTCTTCATGAGTAATTTTTGGTCTAACTACCGATTGTACGTTTTGGGTAAGAACCATGTTATCACCTGCAACTGCACCACCGAAGCCTTCAAAAAATGTTACTCTAAAGCGATACTTTAGTTTTGGCATCAAAATGCCAGAACCGGTCTCACTATCACCTGTAGGTACTCCGAACTTATTTAATGTTGGTATAGCCTCTAATGCCATTTTATTTCTCCTACGAAAATTATAATTCTAATAATAACGATAATCGTTTATATGCAAATATTTATCACTTTTCGGCAAAATCAATTAACGTATGTTATTATAATCACAAAAAAAGGCGCCTAATGACGCCTTTTAGTGTTAAGTTTAACTTATGCAGTCGAACCAAGAGTATTTTGTACTCTGATCGGAATGTAAATAAACTCGATTGCTTTGATTGGCTGTATAGCAATATCAATATGCAATTCGTTCCTATCAATTCTCTCTGCGGTGTTATTCGTAGTGTCACAAACTGTAACAAAGTCAAATAAAGCCCTTTGAGTAACAAGGTTTGCACAGAATCTATCAACGATTGCTTTAGCATCTGCTCTCGTTGAAGCATCGTTAGGTTCAAATAAGAATGGCTTAACTAAATCGTCAAGTCTTTCTCTTATATAAACAACTAAACGTGCAACGTTAATTCTGTCCATAGCACTATCTGTAGAATTCAAAGTTTTTTGTCCAAATATGTTAATTCCCCTACTTGGGAAATTAGCAACTGGGTTAACTTTGTTGCTGTACAGACTGTCTCTTTGACCTTCGTTCAATGAAACTGCTTTAAACTGTCCTGTTGCCCTATCTAGGTAACCTGTAGACGTTGCATTACTTACAACACCTCTTTGGAAACCTGCTGGTGCGAACCATGGGAATGCCACCTGGTCATTGTATGCCATTGTTCTTAATGCAATACTACTTGAAGGAATCATAATGTTGGTTCCATCTAAGTTAGTTGACATACCATGTGGATAGTAAATAGCACAGTATTCTGATGCACTTACAAGCCCATCTTCACCGTTTGCTGTAGCAACTGCTGTGTTAGTTGCCCATGCCTGCGTAGAAGTTGAATCACTTGATAATCCTAATGGAGAATCTCCAACAACAAATGATGTTTCTTTTCTATCAGTATTAAGAGTTAACATTTCATCTAAACATTCTATGTAACCAGGACATGCAATTAGATTGAACCTATTAGTTTCATTTCTAATGTCTTGGTTAGCAATTAAGGACGCCTGTAATGCTGTAACAACTGCACCTCTTTGTGCTTTTCTAAGCATTTTAGGAGCACCACTAGCAAAGTTACCACTGTTGTCTTCCCATCTAGAGTTTGCTGTTACATATTTCTTAACATTACCACCAGATAAACGTTTGTTCCAACCCAATATACCTAAAGGATATAATGCTGGATCAGGACAATCATCATCCATTGCAACGCCTGCACCTTGTGTAATTGCACTTCGCATATCAGCAAATACAATACCGTCTGCTGAGACTTTGTCAGTGTTATCAACTATTACCCATCTTGAACCTGCCGCTAATGCTGAGTTATATTTGTAAATCTTAGGATAATTTTCTAAGTCTGCTGTTGAAATCCATAAGTCACCAGTTACAAGTGCGCCTGCGTCACTTTGTACTGTTGGCTCTGCGGACCTAACATTTACATCATATGGATATGAATTCCACTTACTGTCTGAACCTTTATAGACAACGTCAATATTAGTATTGTCAAGTAAATTATCATACCATAAAGTACCATCTGCTAATGTACCTGTTGGTGCACTAGAAGAAGATGTAAAACTTAAGGCTTCCCAATTACTATTTGTTTCTTCTAAGCCTAAGTCTGCGGCATTAAATCCTGCAACGTCACCAGCAACAATGTTAATGTCTGTGCCAGCACTATTAACTAGTGTGACTTTACCAGAAACGTTAGAAGCAATAACTTTATCAGCATGTGTGTTTGCCGCACTGGCCGCACTTAGAGATGAGTTAATTGCTTGGACCATGTCGTCAACACTTAGGTTGCCGTCTGAATCGCTATCAAAGTCATACATAGTTACGTTAACATATCCACTTGCACCATTAACAGTAAATCTGTCGTTGATATCAAGTTTAATTGCTACTGAACCACTAATATGTCCAGTTGCTGTTGTTGCTGTATCTGCAATAGCCGCTGAACTTGAAATTGATAGTGTTCCGTTACCGTTATGTCTTTTTAACTGAACAGTTGCATCTGCGGCACTATACTTGTACCATAGATCGCCTAAACTTGCTGTACCATAGTCTGCGTATGCTTCTGCAGAAGTTTTTCTGTAAGATGCTAACTGAGTAGTCCATGCTGTTGTAGTAGAGCTGTAAAGTTTTAAACCAATTACTGAACCATTGTTCAATGTGTTAGTTTGTAAGTATAAATCACCTGCCGCTAGTGTGCCACCGCCACTTTGTGTTGAAGGAACGTTTGTATGCCTAGCAACTTGGAAGTCACCACTTGATGCTGTGTCCCATGCAGTTGTACCTATCGCGTACCAAGCACCTGAAATTTTTTCAAATAACTTGATGTCAGCCATTGTAGTACCTGTGCTTGTTTGATAAACAACAGCATAGTTACCGTCTACGCCAATTGAGGCTTTAGGTGCCGGTGAGGCTCCTGTAGTAACTTGGTCTTTGTTTGGTGATAATGTTGATTTAAGTACCCATGCACTTCCGCTCCATTCTTTTAGTCCCCAAGTTGTTGCACTTGTGTCTAACCAGTATGAACCGTTTGCTGGGTTTGCTGTTGGAGCAGATGTTGAACCAGATAGTTCTGACAAGTCGATATCAGCTCTAAGGAGGTATGCTCTATTAGCAATTCCTAAGAAACTGTAAGCCGCTTGTAAACCATATTCGTTTAACTCGTCTCCGTGTAAAGGTGTCGCCCCACTTTTTCTAAAGTTGGGATTTCCGTAGTTTGTTAGTAACTCTCGTTGACTATTGACTAAATACACATTTCCAGCAGTTGCTTTCGTTGTGTATGCGGCTGTTGATGAACCATCCGGAGCGGTTTTATCTTCGCCAGTTGCAATAATGATAAGAGGTACAGTTCCGGTGCCAGCCGCCGCATAAAAACTTTCGTCTGTTACGGTTATGCTAACGCCCGGTGAGGTTAATGTAGCCATATTGTTCTCCCATTATATATAATTTTTTTATGGATACAAGTATTTATCCAAAAGACGGTATTATGCGGTATTATAGAATATTGGAGTACGCGGTTTTAGTGGTTTTTGATAAATAGCCTTCACACAATTTTTAGTGCTGTAGGCGGGTTTTTGACGTCTATGTCTGCTCTTATTTCAGCAACTCTTGATACTAAGTCGTCTATTGAGGTTTCATTTTTAATTATATAGTCTACAGGGTGTCCTACCCAATTCCATTCGCTTTCATGTACACTATTATAACGTGTTTGCATAATTTTTCTATTTACTGCATTTGTTTGTGAAGTTTTAGCAATGTCATACCATTCAGGTAAATCACCACGTTGCACCCAAATAACAAACCCGTTCATTTGTTTAACTAATTGTAATTCATTTTGAAATCTAGCATCACTTACAACAACACAAGGATCTGTTTGATGTCGCATTCTCAATCTATATTCTAAACTGTTAAGCCAAATATCTTGATGGAAATGATTTCTAAGTACTTCTGTACCCATTAATTGTAATGCTAAACGAGGAGTAAAATTATCAATATTTAATTTTTTGGTCCAGTAGAGGTCTGGTGTTTCTCTAAAGTCTCTACTTTCAACAGTATCACCTTCTAAAAGATGACGTTCCCAACCGTATATAGTTGAACATAAGTCTTTTAAAGGTGCCGCAAAACTGTCCTGTACGCATCCATGATTGTCAACAAACATATTTGCTACTGTGTTTTTGCCTGAACCTATAAATCCTACGAGTCCGATAATATTCATATTCTACCTGTTTGTGTTGTGAAAAATACTTATCATCGCTGTGTTGTTAACGACAAGTAAAAAAGAAATTAACCTATGACAAATCCTAATGGGCTATTTCCTTCTTCCATGTTGTGTACTGCTTGTATAAGTAAATCCAATTCTGCTTGGCCTTCTTGCTTCATTGCTTCACCATTGAGAACAATGTTACCACCTGCACCTGGGATACCACCCATGTACTTGCTTCTTGCTTCACCAAGTATCAATTTCGATTGAGCTAATGAAAAATCTCCTAACCACTTACCTGCGTAAATATCACCAAGTAGTAATGATTCGGGAATAAAATTATATACACCAACTGCTACTTCTTCATCTGTTGAAACGTTTCTTAGGATTTTTAAAACTTTGGTATTTCTATTCCAAAGGAAATTATATTCACTACCAAAAATACGTCCTATAGTTTCTTTGTACTGTGAGAATGCATCAAATGTTACTAAGCCACCTATTTGGCCTGCATTTAATAGATACATATTGTTGAATGCCACATCAAAAGGATCAAAGTTTGAGCCTGTGCCGGAGTTACTACCAACTCCTCTACGATAAAGACGTCTTACTTCCATTACTTCTTGGGGTAAAGTATATTCTGTTTGTCCAATTTGGGTTTGAATAAAGATTACACTCTCTTCTACCGCACCGGAACTCAGTTGTCTATACCGTCTTAAAGCAGAATCGATTGCTACGTCGTAATGATCTCTGTCGAGCTCTACATCGATAATGTCATCTGCTAGTCTGAGTTGTAACTCTCTTACGAGATCTTCTCTACTGCTATATCCTATTTGATTCTCTGGCATAACACTATTTATCAGAATTTAGAGGTGTGTTGTGTAAGAGTGGTTAAAACGTCTTTAAGATAATAGTGTGTTCGTTAAAGCGACCATTCATTCTAGTATCAGTAGTTTTAATAGCCTCAAAGTTCTTATTGCATGATGTTTTAGCACCTGATATAAAAGGTTTTAGTTGCTCTTTTGGCTTACGGAGTGTTTTTTGTAGGCTTGATTCTTCACAAAACCCTTGGAGAGTTGTGCCTTTTACATTTAAGCCAGCACCTTCTCTTTTAAGTTTCCTTGGGTCTTCATTTAATGCTCGATATACTCCTAGTTTCCTAGTTTTAACATTATATACCCAACATTCGTTAGCATAAACAACATCAGTAGGTGTAACACTTGCTAAACCTAAATCAGGTTCATTAATCTTGAACTTTAATTTTTGCACAATCTTCTCTTTAGACCTAGCCTTAGGCTTACGAGCTTTGCGTTTAACGGCTTTTGTTTGTATAATGGTATCACAAGCAGTATTAATCATTTCGTAGTACTCTACATACGTCTTACGCAGTTTTAGATTAAAATTACTATATGCTTCTTTTATATACGGGTCTTTCCATTCGAGAACTTCAAGGGCTTCTAAATATCCGCTATTAAACTCTTCTTTAATTAACTTTGCATGAGGGACTTTTACTTCTGGCTGATATACCATCATCAACTCATAAGGCTTGAATTGTTTTAATGTTTTTTTACCATCAATTAATTCATCTAAGAAGTATTCTAAATCACCACAAAGAGTACATATCTGATTTTTCATTCTATCTTGGATACTAATTTTTATCTTTTGTGGCTTCAGTTTTTCCTGAACTTTTCTTTCTGTTAATTCTGCTTTTCCTCTTTTAAGCCATTCCTCCTTTCTACTGTCTAAGTACTTTTCAAATTTCTTAGGCAAGTAACCTAGTTTGTCTTCAGTAAAAAACATTATGGCACTTGGCTTAAATACCCAGTCAGGACTTGCTAACATAATTTCGCATTCTTTTTTATCCCAAGGGGATTTATGTTTGACCCATTCTCTTGTCTTATTAATTTTGACTTTATCTTTAATTTCTGTGCGGACAAAAGAATTCACTGAACTATAGGCTTTTTCTTTCTCTTCTTCAGTCTTTGCATCACGGAGAACTTCCCAGTCTGGTTCCGGTGTAAAATAAATGTTTTTCTTTTTTCTTGTCGCCACGTAAATAGTTATCCTTTAGTATAAAAAGACATGCTACATATTAACACATCTTTTAACCCTGTCAACAACTATATATAAAATTAACGCAAAAATTATGCGATTATATTGGTAATATTCTTGAATTTGGCGTTTTTGCCGTAGATTTCCTTCCAAACAGCAATAGTTTGGTCAAGGCCTTCGCTTAAGGTAATTTTAGGTTCCCAACCTAACTTTTTTGTGATTTTATCATTTGAACTATTGAGCAAAAATATTTCACCCGGACGAGCAGGTTTTTTGTCCCAATGTATTGTTCCTTGCCAACCTATCTTAGATGCTATCACTTGTACATAATCTGAAATTCTGATTGCATTGTTTGGCCCTAAGCAAAAAATCTCTCCAGCACACTTCTCTGGATTGCGTATAACTGCCTCCCAGGCATCAAGTAAATCTTCTATGAATATAAAGTTACGAAATGGTTTACCATAACCTAAAAATATCTCATCTGGATTGTCTAACATTTGCCAAATAATTTGTTCAGTTACAAAAAAGTTATTGTCTTTTCTACCATATGCATTTGTTTGACGTATTGCGGTAAATGGTAATCCTAAACTTCTATTTGCATACTCTAAATATTTTTCACAAGCATACTTTGCCACAGCATAAGGAGCATTTGGATTTGGTTGTGTTTCTTCTGTGAATGCAATAATACTGTCATGTTGTTCTTTACCGTCTTTTATTAAGTCACTGACTGGTTGCCACCCATATACTTCCATTGTACTTGCAAACACAAAGTTTTGTAAGTTTGGTAAAGTTGATGCCGCTTCAATTAGGTTAACAGTACCTACATAGTTTACTTCAGAGAAAACTATTTGCTCATAGAAACTATCTTCTACTTCTGTTCTTGCCGCTAAGTGTACAATAATATCTGGGTCAAACTCGTGTAATTGTAATTTAACTTGTTGATGATCTCTTAAATCATATTCGAGAAATGCTAGTTCATGGTCGCCTTTAAGGCGTTCTACCATGTGTGAGCCAATGAAACCATCGTGCCCAGTAATAAAAATTTTCATGTGTGTCCTATGTTTTTGTTATCCACCAAGTAGCAAAATACTCTGTGGTTGTGTTTAATTGTAATCTTTCTCTTTTAATAAATTCGTCTACTGCTGGAATGACACCAAATTCTTCAATATGGCTTCTTTCAACATAGTCGTGTCCTGCTAAAATCCCACCTACTCTAACTTTAGGATACCATGCTTCGATTTCTGATTTTACAGGTTCATACTGATGATCACCATCTAAATAAACGAAATCAACAGAGTTATTTGCAAACTCTAATGCATAGTTGGCTCCCATTTGTCTAACTAAAAGGCTTTTAGTTGAACCTAAATCTTTATTAAATCCTTCAAAAGTTTTACAAACTCTTTCATAAAGTTGGTCAAGACTGTCTTGATTTTCAAACTCAGTCACTGATGGTTTATCAGTATATCCTTCATATATTTCGTATGGGTCAATGCCGTGGAATGTTTCTGGAACAAGTTTTGTAATTATAGATCTACTATAATCTCCCCGCCAAACACCTACTTCAACTGCTACAGGAATATTACCTAACTGCTCTTTTAATGTGTTTAACAAGGACTCTCTGTTCATACCAATATTTATCAGTACTAAATTTGCTTCATTAAAGTTCTGATAAATAGTGTTATGGGAAAGTTAAAACTATGGAATCCGACAAAAACTAACGATTACAAATTTTTTGATAGAATCGTTGGCGAGCATTTACATGCTGGCGGAACCGGTGTGCATGTACACAAATATTTAGGTATTCAAGATATTGGAGAGTCGAAAGACCCTACAAGGCCAAGTACCCAAGGTGATACATCAGAAATCTTTATACAAGACTTATTGTTCTTAGAAAATAGAGATAGAAAATACAGCGAAGACATTTTTGAAATGATTGGTACATACCAATTATCAGATAACGACGGTTTTGACTTAACGCAATTTGGTGCATTCTTAGCAAACGATACAGTATTTGTTAATTTTCATATCGAAACAATGATGGAAACTATAGGCAGAAAATTAATGCCAGGCGATGTATTAGAACTACCTCATTTACGTGATGATATGTTATTAGGTAGTGATGAAGCAATTAACAGGTACTATGTAGTACAAGAAGGTGCAAGACCAGCAGAAGGATTTGATCCACGTTGGTGGCCTCACTTATGGAGAGTTAAGTGTGGTCCAATTACAGATTCACAAGAATACAGAGATATACTTGGTACTGGTGAAGAGGAAGGAGATCTTAGAAATCTACTTAGTAAATATGCTGACGAAATTATTATTAATGATGCATTATTGGAACAAGCAGAAAAAGATGTTGCTTCTGGAGGAATAATACGCGGAGGAAGCCATTTATATGTTGATCCTAATGCTCCAGACAAGGCATATATAGAACCAAGTGATGGTTCGCCACCTAATGGGTTAAGCCTAGTAGGTAGTGGAGCATCTTTTCCTACTTCAGGCACAAGCGATGGAGACTTCTTTCTTAGAACAGATTTCTCACCACATAGATTGTTCCAAAAGAAAGGGACTAGATGGGTTAAATTTGCCGACGATGATAAACGTACATGGGCAACTGCTAATAAGACACTGGCATCGTTTATAAACAATGATGCTATTACAACAAACAGTGATGGTGAGCAAGTACCAGAAAAAACAAATTTAAGTCAGGTTGTAACACCTAGGACTGACACATAGGAGCATTAATGTTTTTTAACAAAGACACGAAATTAGATAGAGAAGCAGTTTACGAACAACTAAAAATAGATGAAGGAGTTGTCAATGAAATTTACAAAGACCACCTGGGGTATCCAACCTTTGGTGTCGGTCACTTGGTCACGGCATCCGATCCTGAGCAAGGACAAGAAGTCGGAACGCCAGTTTCGGAAAACAGGGTTAAAGAGTGTTTCGAAAAAGATCTCGACACAGCCATCAGCGAATGCACCGCTTTATACGGAGAAGGGTTTAATGATTGGCCCGGAGAAGTCCAAGAGGTGTTGGTTAATATGATGTTTAATATGGGAAGAACTAGACTAGGTGGATTTAAAAACTTTCGAAAAGCATTAGAAGAAGGCGACTGGGCTAAAGCAGGTATTGAAGGTAGAGATAGCAGATGGCACAAACAAGTAACTAATCGTGCAGAAAGATTAATGGAACGTTTAGAAAACGTATAATAAATTATGGCAGGTAAAAATTTAGATTACTGGTATGATGCTCAAGTAAAACGTTACTTGATTCAACTTGTACGAGTTTTTTCAAACTTTAAAACAGAAGAAATTGTTAAAGGTGCGAGACGCCTTAACAGAGTGCCTGCACGATATGGCGATATTTCAAGAATGGTTGCTCACATATTGAGAAACAATTCAGAGAATGCTGTTAACAATGCTCCACAAATTACAGTTAGTGTGCAAAGCATACAGCCAGCAAAAGACAGAATACAAGATCCTTTTTTAGTTGATACTAATCAAGTAGCAGAAAGAGAATGGGACGTACAAGCAGGTGCTTATACATCTGCACAAGGTAATTTATATACAACACAAAGATATATGCCAGTGCCATATAACTTAAACATCCAAGTTGATATTTGGACTACTAACACTGATACAAAACTACAAATACTTGAACAAATTCTTGTAATATTTAATCCAGGAATACAGTTACAAGTTAATGATAATCCACTAGATTGGACAAGCATATTTGAAGTAGAACTTACAGATATAAACTGGAGTAGCAGAACTTTACCTGCAGGAACAGACGAAACATTAGATATAGCAACATTAACATTTGCTGTTCCGATTTGGATTAGTCCTCCTGCTAAAGTTAAAAGACAAACTATTATACAAAGAATTGTTAATGATATTCATAATGTTTCTAGTATTGCAGACTTAGGGTTTGATAGCAGTTACCAAGACTTCTTTAGTTCTATACCTGATGATGCTACAGTAATTGTTTCACCAAGTAATTATAAAGTGCAAGTTGTGGCTGGTGGTGCTACACTATTAACACAATCAAATACGCCAACAAAATGGGCAGACATTATAGAAATGCATGGCGAATTAAGAGCAACAAGTAGATTAGAATTAAACATTAGTTCTGATCCTGCACAAGATGATGAACTTGTTATAGGTAGTATTACTGCTAATCCGTTAGACGAAAACAATATAGTGTTTAATGTTGATGCTGATACTTTACCAGCAGATACATTAACAGCAGTAACTAAAATTATAGACCCAGGTGTAAGCAGACCTGGTGATACATTAGCGGCACAAGCAACAGGACAAAGATATTTACTCACAGAATCAATAGTACCAACTTTTGTAGAATGGGGAGGTATTTCAGCAAATGCAGATGATATAATAGAATTCGACGGAGACGACTGGAATGTTGTATTTGATGCGAGTACTAAGGCTGATGATACTCATTTTATGAAAAACACCCACACAGCAGAACAGTACAAATGGACAGGAACACAATGGATAAGTAGTTGGCAAGGAACATACAATCCAGGTTTTTGGAGGTTAATACTTTGATAACCGCCGCAGGAGTTGTATTTTTAGCACAAGACACAGGAAGATGTTTGTTGCAATTACGAAACAGTGATAAACGTTACAAACACACATGGGGTTTCTTTGGTGGACTTATAGATAAGGGTGAAACTCCTTTTGAAGCACTACAAAGAGAGTTAGTAGAAGAGATAGGTTTTATGCCCGAGTTGCATAAACTTAATCCAATTGATGTTTACGAAAGCAAAGATAAAAACTTTTACTACTACAGTTTTGCCGCTGTAGTACAAAAAGAATTTTCACCAACACTTAATGAAGAAAGTTCAGGTTACGCATGGATAGACATAGGGAGATGGCCACAACCCATGCATCAAGGTGCAAGAGCAACACTTAACAGAAACGGCGGGACAGACAAACTACACAGAATTCTTGAAGTAAACGCAGGTTAATCCTGTACAATTGGAGTTTGTTTTGCCAGAAATAATTAATTTTATATGTGTACGAATACAAGCAGAATTAGAAAAATTTTCTAAGACTGATACATTACCACACGACTTACTAGACGGTGTATATACTATAGAAGATATAGAATCTTGCAAAAAGCATTTTACAGCAAGACAAGTTAGACTTGCAAACAAAATCAAAAAACAGTACGATAAACAAACGGGAGAAAGTTTAGAGTCCCTCAAAGCCGCTCTCAAAAAAGAATATGCGGCACTTACAAGACAATCAAGAACACGGTCAGGTAATTTTACATTCCCTCATATTATAAACAAATATAGGCCAAGTATAAATCCTATAAGAGCATTATACTATGACGCAAGGGACATGACTAGACGTTATGATCCTACTAGTGAACATCATGTCTGGCTTAGTAGTTTATTAACAGACTTAGAATTTAACAATAGTTTACTTGATGCTTTAGAAGCCGATGTTAAAAGGCTTGAAAGAATAATAAAACGTTACTACTGGCCAATACTAAAGCATGATTCAGGAATACCGTTAGAACTTTTTCATGCTAGACAACTAATAAAAGACGGTAGATATTATGCACAATTTTTCCATAACTTACAGACTTGGGAATTTGAATAATAGGTAAATATTAATATGAAAAGTGGTAAAATTATATTAATTACCGACCTCATAGAAGAAAAATTAAGGAAAGAGCAAGAGTTAGAATTCTATGAACAGGAGATGAGGAAACTTCTTCTTAGAATGTCTTATGTTCGTCGAGAAATAGGGTTAACTGAAATAATTATTAAAATGATCGAGCTTGAAGAAATCCCTAATATACTTAAAAATATCGAAGAACACGATATACCTAATTAAAATCATGCTCTAAAACGCACACAGAAGCTCTGTAACAGCACTTAACTGACTCTGCTGTACGTTTGGTCCATCTATAAGGTTTTGTAGCATGTGTGCGTGTATATGTTGTAAAGAGATATTACTCTGAGTAAATCTTAGTTCACAATTTATAGACTTTACTGTCCATTGAAGGGCTAAAGCCGATTGTTGTATTGTAAACTTTGGAAGAACAGAAATATCATAATCTCTTATGTCATTACATACTTCTATGTAATGCTCACAATAATTATAGTTTGATACAAGTGGATACGAAAGGTCTAACGTTTTTCCAGAAATTGGTAAGCATAATCCAATTAATAATATTAATAATGCCTTCTTCATGGCAAAGTTAGATACCCATTGAAGGACTGAATCAGCCCTTCAATGTTAAACACAAAAATTTGTGTTAATCTGATTCACATTCTGCAGGATTTTCGTTACAGAACTTCATGATGCTTTTAACCAACCCCTTGACGTCCTGATCAGCCTGTTTCTCTCCTGAATTCCTTCTATCACTAGAAGAGAACAGGCGAGTTACTTTCCCTCAGATGCTTCTTCTTCTTCTTGTAGTTCGTCGGTTTGTTTATCTACTTCAGCAGATACAGATTCGACAGCACCGATTCCGATGTCTGAAGCAACTGTTGCGACTGTAATAACGTCATCAGTAACGGCTCTAGCAACAGTGGCGGTTCCGCCTACTACTGCATCAACTGTTCCCGTAACTATCTCTACGCCGGCATCCCAGACACCTCCAACTGAGGCACAACTGGTCATTAATACTAATGATAACATACCCAAGAACGATATGAGTTTCCTTTTCATAACTTCTCCTTTATTAATTCTAATATTATAATATTAAAATGTTATAAAACCATCTGTTCTTATAACACTAATATATTTATCGTTTAGAAATAATAAAGATACAAAAATTCGCTAGTTTTTAGGTTTTTTAGGTTTTTGAGGATTCTTAGGTTTTTTGTCATTTTCAAGTTGCATTACTATTTTATCTTTAAAATCTGTGCCATGCCAATAACTATCTAACCCAATGTCTACAATTAGGGCGATTAATACTAATGTAAGAATAACACTCAAATATACATTTATTGCGGCTGAGATCTTCAGCCACTTGATCATATGCTTCATACTATAAGTATATAGTGGATTTATTTTTTTGTCAACCGAAAAATTGGTCTAATCGTTACATGGGAATTCTGTAAACCAACATGGATCAGTTTTAGGTGGATTCGGATTGTTAGATGGATCAATAGGTGTTATTGCATTTGCTGTTGCAGGGAGTAAAAGCATCAAGAACAATAATATATATCCTAACAAAAGCAAAGGGGTATCTTTAGGTTTCATGTTATTTAATTTTTCATTTATATTCATTTGAATAATTGCTCCCATGGAGAAGTGGTTAACTCACCTGAATGTTCTCTACGAATTCGTTCTGCATTGAGTTCTATACTTAATTGAACTCCTTGCCTAAAACGAAGCCACTCCTCATTACTATTATTATTTAGTCGTTTTACTTCACTAACTATCATTTCTAAACGTTTATTGTCGTCTCTTTCTTGATCATAGCTCTCATCAATGTACGGATGGAACGTTTGCCAACCTAATTCTTTCATGTATTCTAAGAATCCAGGTACCGCACAAACTATAAATGCTTGTTTAAACCACATAGGTTTGTATGTTTTTTCTGTAAAAAATATGCCACCACGTAAAAAATCAGTACTATTATCATATGGTAAATCGTTGTTACTTTGATATATTGTTTCTGTTACTAAAGAAAAATGTGTATCTCTATGTAGTGCTATATCTATATCATCAGGAAATGCTATGTGCATTTTCCTTGTGTTTATGTTGTCAATACTTAAAGGTATATTCTTTTTCAACCATTCAGTTGCTTCTGGCCTGCTTTTATCTAGTCCAAGTTCGTCCCAATGTATTGGTTCATTGTTACGCAAACTTATTAATCCATCTTTATGTAAGTCGTTGTGAACTAATTCTGTTACTAACTTAGTTCTATGCCACCTTGGAGTGTTATTAAAACATAAAAAAGTTTTTGAAGGCATGTGTTGTGGTTCAAAGTCTGGCACTTTTACTTCGTCTTCAGTAGGCATCCAAGATGTATTATACCAAGTTTGGTCGTACCAGTTGCCTGAAATTATGCTTATTGGATTTACTATTCCGTTTTTTGTACAAAACTTTTGCCATGAGGATTGCGTTCCATAAGCAGAAGTCACATATATAAAGTCTTGATGGGGGATTTCTGGCATTGCATCTGCTAGTAATTGCACTTTTAGAATGCTATCTAACTGTACAGTTTCCATTAAATTATAGCACAGGAATTTTTTTGCTCCTGTATTTTTTAACATATTAACATAATCAACTAAATCACAAGTACATAAGTGACCTATAGATATACCTGAATCTGCTCCTGCATATATCAATGCTATATCATCAACTTTCTCAGAAAATTTTAGTTCGGTCCATACTTTTTGTACTTCTTTCCATGCTTCAACTAAATGATGGAAACTTGCTAGTTTTGAAATGCTATGTTGTTCCCAAGAACCATTAAAAACTTCATGTGGTAATGTTTCTTGTAAAGTTTTTTCGGATATTAAATTAAATGCTACACCAGAGTCTACTTGTAACGTATCTCCAAAGAATATTACAGTATTTGCCCAAACAAGCGATTCTCTATACTCTGGGTTTTGTTTAAGGATTATATCAAAGGTTTCGAGCCATTTAACGTCTAGACCGGCAGTTACTAAACTTCTTGTTAGTTCAATTTCTTCGTCCTCTGATACTATAAGGATCTTGGAACCGTATGATTTTGCCTTTATCACATAAGGCAGTATGTGATCTGTGTTCATTAAAGGGTTACCCGCTTTGTTGTCTAATAGTAATATTTATACTGCCACCAATATTAACAACAATTGAACCGGTTGCCTATTCTATGTCGTTAAGTGGATTTTCTAATATTGTTTCAATCTTCTCTTCTAAATCCTTTTTGTTGTTTCTAATATCTTCTTCCATTTCACGAAATCTCTTTTGCATTTCTCGTTCCATTTCATAGACATCATTTCGGATTTCTCTTTGAGTAGATGCAGAACTTGTTTCAACTGATCTTGCAAGTCTAACTGCTTCAGTAATATCTTGTGCAAGGTCTTCCTTAATTACTGTAGTTAATTCTTGAAGATTTTGTAATTCAAGTGTTGATGTTTCTTTGAATAGTTCCACTTGTTGTGTAATTTCTTCAGGGTCTAACGCCATCAATTTTTCCTCTGCATCTAGAAGACGACTATAGAGTTCAAAACCACCCCAAAGGCCACCAATTAGTGTTCCTAATATTGGGAGTATAAGTAGTAATTTAGAACCACTTGCTTTAACTCCTGCTACTTCTATTTCTGCCATTTTTTTCTCCTAATTTTGCATGGTACTCTCTCGATACTAACCATGCTTCTTCCTCACTCATATTATAATATTTACACAAAATAGGGATAATATGTGAGGGATTCATCTCCTGTTCTAATAATAATGTGTTATATAACTGTTCTGGTTCGTCTGTGTCCATATACTCCTAATCGTATTGACTTCTAATCATTTCTCTTAATTTTCCTTCAGTTCTACCTGCCATCATATAAAAACTTAAATCAGCATCTTTAACTTTATTACCTTTGTACATAGTTTTAGATATGTACCAATCATCTTTATCAGATAACTGCTCTTGTCCAGTATAATCACTGAACCCTGAACTATAACCTATAAAGGCAACTGTTGCTGTTTGATCTACATCAAAGCCTCCGCCTTGTTGAACATTATCTAATTGTACTTGTAAGTTTTGTGCCGCTACTTGTGTACCCATTCTATCTGCTAATGACTCTACTGCGGTTGTAACTTGTTGTTCTTGAACAGTAGGTGGTGGAATATCAAACTTAGCAAAGTTTGGTGCTTGGTTGCTTAAAAATTGTCCTATTGATTGCCCGGTTCCCAACGCATCATCAAACGAACTTTCAAAGTTCTGATCTGCTACAGTAAAGTTAGAACCATCATCAAAGGTTAATTCTTGTTGTTCTTCTTGTGTTTCTTGTTGTTGTTCAGCAACTTCAAATGCAGATATTGCTGGTCCAGAATCAATTACTTCTGTTACTTGTATTTGTGTTTGTACTTGACCACTAACTTGTTCTTGTTGTTGTGCTACAAAAGTATCTCCTGTTGATTGTGTTATTTGTTCTTGCTGACTACTGCTAGCCACAAAACCACTATTACCAGAGCTACTGCTACCAGAGCTACTGCTACCACTTGAATATGAATTACTGTCAAAACTACCTCCTGTGCTACTACCTGAACCGTCGTCTAACTGTTCTTGTATAACTTCAGCAACTGTTTGTTGTTCTTCCTGTGTACCACCAAAATCTATTTCTGCTACAACTGCTTGTGAACTACTAGAAGATGAATCTTGCGATACTGCTTGTTGTATTGTTTGTTGTTCCTGTTGTTGTTCTTGTTGGGCTATCATTACTGTAAATGATTGTTGTTGCTCTTGTTTAAACCCTCCTGATTCTTGACCAGAACTTGTAGGACCTGCATATATTTGTTTGTTTTCTTGTTGTTCTTCTTCCTCTTGCTCATCTTCTTCAGGAAAGAACTCTTCTTCGCGATCTTCGTTAATAAGTTCTTCTAATTCTTCTTCATCAATTAAATCTTCGAATGCTTCATCTTCTTCTATATAAAGCTCTTCTTCTTCATATGTTTCATCAAACTCTTCAAACACTTCATCTTCATGTTCTTCAAGGGCTTCGGCTTCAAAGTCTTCTAATACTTCATCATAAATTTCATTTTCTTCATCACCTACCCATTCTTCTTCAACAAATATTTCAACACCAACTTCTTCTTCTAATATATAAATTTCTTCTTGTGTAAGATTTTGTGCTACTAATACTTCTTCAGCATACATTTCTTCCCAATGAGTTTCAGGTATATAACCTTCTTCATCAAACGATACTTCTTCTCCATACCACTCATCTACTTGTTCTTGACCAAACTCTTCTAGGTCTCTTTCATACCATTCAGCATCTGTTAAATATACTTCTTCATAAACTTCTTCTTCGTAATATTGTTCTTCTTCGTAATATTGTTCTTCTTCGTAAGCAACCGTCCCATCGTCAGTAAATTCTACTTCTTCTCCATAATATTGTTCTTCGTATTGTTCTTCATAATATTGTTCTTGTTCAAGAGCATAGGCTTCTTCTTCAGCAAGCCATATTGCTTCTTGTTCTTGATCATATTCATTCATACCTTCATCAATTTCTGTCCAATATTCTTCTTCTGTTTGATCTCCATAATCAATATTACCTTCATCTGAAAATTCTACATCTTGGCCATACCATTCGTCTACATTTTCTTGTCCAAACTGTTCGACATCAAGTGCATACCAATCTGCATCTGTAAAGTTTTCACAAGCATTTTCAAAACAAGGATCGTTAGGGTGTACATATTCATCATTGTATTCATCATACCACATATCTTCTTGTCCTAAGGCATTTCCGTCATCATCATAGCCATACAGGGAATATTCTCCATCGCCTCCATATTCACCTTGGCCATCATCACTCCCATCATCACTCCCATCATCATATCCATAATATTCGTCATCTGTTCCATAGATTGCATCATATAGAGCTTCTTCTTGTGCTAATGCACTCGCATAACCACTACATGACGTAGAATAAAATACATCTAAATCACACTCATATATCAATAATGCGGCGGCATATCCTGTACAATCTTCATCATACAAAGTACTTATAGCACATTGTTGAGCTAAGTAAGCCGCGGCATAACCACTACACTCTGTACTATGTAATGAATTAATAGCACATTGTTGAGCTAAGTAAGCCGCGGCATATCCTGAGCATGTACTAGCATATAAAGCATCTATTTCACACATCTGAGCTTCTGTTCCACCGTATAGTGAACCACCATTTTCTATATCGGGCCAACCCGAATTTGCTAAGTAAGCATCTAAAGTATTGTAACCACTTTGTCCATCATTGTAAAATAAGTATGTTTTTGTATCTTCTGGATTTGTAGAGTGTTTTCCTTGTTCACCTATAACTACATCATGCTGTATAATATCTAATTCTCTGTACCTGTATTCAAAAGAATTATTCTCATATAATATTGCTTCAAAACTATTACTTGAACTTCTATTATATTCTCTCATGTAATACCAACCAAAAACAACATAATCACCAAAGTCTTTAAATAACATCTTAGAAGTTTGTCCACCTGATGCTGTTCCTCTGATTAAATCAGTCCAAAAAGGATATAAGGTATAATCTCTGTAGGGTAAGGATTGTGGTGTATAGTCTGAACAGGCAGATGAACTGCCACCGGCTGAACCACTTGTAAGGTTTACACAACCATTGGTGGTAATTCTAGCATGAGACCAAGTTTGACCCCAACGATCCCATTCCATGCCAAGATCAACTTGGCCGGACCAATTGTCATCATAGGCATTCATGTTAGTAGTGCCTGACATACTGTAAAGGTCTACAAGGTCTTGATCATCTTCGTAAACGTAGATTCCACTATTATAACAATTTTGACTGTTAGTGCAGTTTACATTGTTATCTGCTACTGCATTAGTGGTGAGCAAGAGCCCTAATAATAAAAGAAGTTTTTTCATTAGTCTGCACTATCTGACAGAGCGTTCCACTCCTTCCTACATGTTGAGCCTGATTTTTTGACTCCTTTGTGTTTTCCTTCGACATGTCTTGAACCTTTACATTCATCCATAAATTCTTTTCTTGGCCTGTCTGCTTCTTCTTCTTGTCTATCAGTTCTTGCATTAAGTAGTCTCTTGTTGTCTTTGTAGTCTGGTCTTTCTTCTTGGTTGCTGTTCCACGCAAGAGTTGCCTCATCTCCAATCTTGCCCATGTACGGACAAGGGGTTCCTGCCATTTCCATAGCCTGGAATACTCTATCATCTTGACACATTAATGATACTGCGGCAACTTTCATGCCCATATCATAAACTGTTTTAGATAGTTTAATCCTTTCACAATTCATATCTCTTACAGATTTACCGCCTGATAAACCAAATACTTGCCCTTGGAAAGCACCGCTAATACCTGTGGTACATAAATCTTGAGAATAGGAAGAACCGATGGAAGGTGCAATAGCACTAGCAGGTGGAGCCTTTGTTGTAATTTCTTGTTTGATCGTTTGATCTGTTTTATTAATATTTTCATTTTTGTTGGTATTTGTGTTCTCGTTCTTATTAGTATTGTTGGTTGTTACATTACTATCTGATTGACTTTCACTTTTATTAACATTAGTGTTCGTGTTATTTGATGTACTATTGCTCGTATTATTATTGTTATTAGTGTTCGTATTATTTGAAGTACTATTACTATTAACGTTTTGATCAACTGTTGACGTGTTTACGTTGGTGTTCGTATTATTTGCTGTTGAATTTACAGTCGAATTGTTCGTGTTATTGTTGGTATTCGTGCTGGTATTCGTGTTCGTATTATTATTGGTGTTATTGCTGGTGCTGGTATTAGTATTGGTATTATTATTGGTATTCGTGTTGTTTGAAGTGCTATTATTAGTGTTCGTATTAACATTCGTATTACTCAAACCACCTGAACTAACGTTGTTATTGGTATTTACGTTGTTACTTGTGCTGGTATTGGTGTTATTATTGGTGTTCGCATTCGTGTTTGTGGAGGTATTGGTATTCGTATTACTTCCACTATATGTTGTATTATTGGTATTGGTGTTCGCATTCGTGTTCGTATTATTATTCGTGTTGGTGTTCGTGTTGGTGTTCGTGTTGGTGTTCGCATTCGTGTTCGTATTCACGTTGGTATTCGTGTTGGTGTTCGTATTCGTGCTAGTATTCACGTTGGTATTTGCGTTGGTATTGGTGTTCGTACTAGTGTTCGTATTCGTATTCACGTTGGTATTCGCGTTGGTGTTCGTGTTAGTGTTCGTGTTGGTCGAAGTGTTATTATTAGTGTTTGTGGCCGTAGAAGTACTCGTACTGGTATTCGTATTATTGTTGGTATTCGTATTAGTCGACGTGTTGGTGTTCGTGTTGGTGTTCGTGTTGGTGTTCGTATTAGTCGCAGTTGATGTTGTAGTCTGATTATTATTTTCACAAAACTCAGTACCATTGGCACACCCTGTTCCAGTTTGGTCTGGCCCATCTGCTAATGCGTTTGTTGATAACGTTAACATAGCCAAAGCGGCCACGAAAATATATAATTTTTTCATAGTTTCTCCACAAAGGGCAAGTAAGTTATAGTTTGGGTAACCGTGTGTACTGCGTGTATTATTGTACCCTGTTTGTATATATATTTATCAGTTTTTGATGAATGAATCATAACTATAACTTATAATAAAAGAGATAATAATTTATTTAATTTATAACCAAAAAAAAAGCACTCCTAAGAGTGCTTTTTAATCTCGAGACTGAGTTTTTGTTTACATCATGTTTACAAGTACTTCAATAACACCTTCGCCTGCTTCGTTTGAACCAATTGCTTTACCAATTATTGTTCCAGCTCTTGCGTTGTTATCTGATTTAGCATGTCCATTTAATGAAGAAGCAACTAGTAAGTCACCTGTAGCAACAGGTCCGCTTACCTTACAAGGTACTCTTCCTGTTAATGCTACTGCTTGGCCATCGCTATCTGCATTCATTAAGTATGCTGGGTCTGTACTAATAACACCTGCTACTGCTTGTGTTCCTTCAATGTTACAAGCATGTACTTCTGCATCGCCACCAAACTGAACAACTGTTCCTGCATCTAGTTCTGAATCTGTTGAGTAATTCTCAGCCAAATCCGCGTACCTTGCCGCTGTTGCTGTTGCTGTAATAACGCCTGCACTAAAGTTACCTGAGCCGTCTCTGGCTACTATTGCACTTGCTGTATTTGCTGATGTTGCATTACTTGTAATTGTTACTGCACCCGAAGCACCGCCTCCTGAAAGGCCTGTTCCTGATACTGCAACGTTAGTAATGTCACCTACGTTAGTAGTAAAGCCACTGTCGTTACTGAATATGCTTAATCCAATTTCGTTTGCCGCTTTTCTTCTATCAGCACTTGCGTCTAATACGATAAACTCATCTGAACCTGTCATTGCCGCTGTCATGTCAGTAAGTTCTGACATATCCAATGCTACTGAAATTGTTCCTGAAGTTGTAACTGTTCCACCACCTGATAAACCAGTGCCTGCACTTACGGCAACACTTGTTACTGTACCAGTTGTAGTTGAGTATCCTAGTCCTGTAACAAAGTCATGAATTTGATCACCTGTTGCAAGTGTAGAAGCACCATTAGCAACTGCGGCTGTATCTGCACTAATAGTACCGGAACCAGTTATTGTTCCACCTGTTAATCCACCGCCTGTTGCTACAGAAGTTACTGTTCCTGTATTTGATGTCCAAGAATTATCATTATTAAAGTCACTAAGTGTGATTTCACTAACAAGTTTTCTGCTACTTACTCCAGCGTCTAGTATTACTAATTCATCTGCTGAACCAGTAACTGCCGCTGTCATGTCTGGTAATTCGCTACCGTCAAATGCTACTGAGACAGCACCACTTGATCCGCCACCTGAGATACCTGTTCCTGCTGTAACACCTGTAATGTCACCAGTTGTTGTTGAATATCCGTATGCTTCGATTTTATCTGCAATAGCCGCTGATGTCATTAATGATGTATCATCATCACTAAATGATTCACTACTTATTTGTAAACTTGCGGCGTCTAGTTCTGAAACTGTTATTCCGCTTACGTTAAGTGTAACAGTACCTTCTGTACCACCACCACTTAAAGCAGTACCAGCAGTAACACCTGTTACATAACCAGTATCTGTTAAATTTAATACACCTGACGCCGCAGTTAATCCTGTTCCTGCTATTCCTGCTACCAAGTCTGCAATGCTTTCTTTCTTAGAACTGTCATCAGTTGCGTCTATAATAGCAATGCTGTCTGCCGCAACTGCTACTGTGGCCGCTGATAGTTCATTTAAGTCTAGTGCAACTGCAACAGTACCATCTGCTCCACCGCCTGATAGACCATCACCGGCTGTAACACCTGTTACATATCCAGTATCTGTTAAACTAATTGCACCTGATGTGCTATTGTATGTAATACCTGTGCCACCACTTAAATGTGCTCTTACTTCTGCCGCACTTGGGCCTGTGTAAGTAATTGCACCACCTGACTTAGTAAGACTTCCGTCTCCGCCTGCATCTACGACACTAATTGCCGCTTCTGCGTCTGAATCTGCGTATTGTGTAATAGTTGTAGCAAATGCACCAGCACTAAACGTCATTCCTGTTCCTGCACTTAAATGTGCTCTTACTTCTGCCGCACTTGGACCTGTGTATGTAAATACACCGTTACTATAACTAAATGATCCATCACCACCTGCGTCACTGGCACTAAATAATGCCTTTGTTTGAGTTTCTGTTCTTAATGTGTTCCAAGCAGATCCATCATTTGTGAACTGCCAAACATCTGCACTTTCGTCCCATTGTAGTTTAACGTTAGTTGATGTACCACGTTCTATTTCAATACCAGCATCAGCACTTGGAGTACCTGCTTCGTTGTTGTTTAGAACAATTAAATTATCATCAACTGTTAAAGTTTCAGTGTTAAGAACTGTTTGAGTACCGTTAACAGTTAAGTTACCGTTAAATATTGCATTATTAGTAAATGTTTTAGCACCTGCAATAGTTTGAGCACCACTTGTTCTAACTACTGTAGCATCTACATCAATTACACCTGACGCATAATCAATTCCATCGCCACCTGACGAATGAGCTCTTACTTCTGCCGCACTTGGGCCTGTATATGTAAATACACCTGCACTATAGGCAAAACTTCCGTCTCCACCTGCGTCTGTTGCACTAAAGTGAGCTCTTGTTTCTGCCGCACTTGGGCCTGTAACTGTAAACACACCTGTTGAATTATTATATGCAAAGGCTCCATCTCCACTGGCAAACGAAGCACTAATGCTATCTAAAGCAATTAAATCTTTGTAAGAGGCGCCGTCATTTGTATATTGCCACCCGTCACCTGATTCGTCCCATCTAAGTTGAACGTTTGTTGAATCACCTCTTTCAACAATTATACCGACGTTTTCAGAAGGGGTACCTGTTGCGTCTGCGTTTAATGTTATGAGGTTATCTGCTATTTCTACGGAAGTACCAGTTGATGCTAATGCACCACTTATTGTTGTAGTTCCTGAGAATGTTTTATCACCTGCAATACTTTGTGTTCCTGTAGTTCTAACTACTGTACTGTCTACTAAAACTGTTCCTGACGTATTTGTAATACCATCGCCACCTGTTAACCAAGTTGCTCCGTCTACATAAGCCTTAGTTGCGGCGTCTTGTGCCGTGGCTGGATCTGAAATATTGTTGACATGATTACTGTTTACGTTAATGTTTGAACCAAACTTAACTCCACCTGTTGAAGAAATAGTTTTAGCCGTTGTCAATACAACATCAGTTTTAAGTTGAATGTCACCACCTGATGTTAATTCAATATCACCAGTACCTTGTGATAAGATACTAATGTTTTGGTTATTATCAGCAGATATTTGAATTGTTCCTGAGGAATCTTCAATAACTTTTTGTCCGTTAACATATAATGATCCTGGACCAATATACACATCTCTCCACATTTTTGTGGTTGAACCTAAATCATATGTATTATCTGCTGAAGGTATAATATGTCCTGCTAGAGAGCCGCCACCTAAGAATGTTTGTACTCTTGCATTTGTGTAAAATAAGTTTGTTGAACCTTCTGTTACATCGTCTGAATCACCACTTAGTTCACTGAGTGCATCTGCTGTATCAACCTGTGCATCAACGTATGCTTTGATAGACTCTGAGGATGAAAGTGTTGTTGCACTAGCACCTGACATAGTGTCTGAGTCTAGTACTGCTGAACCACTTACACCTGTATTAAATACAGGACTTGTTAACGTAGGACTTGTTAACGTTTTGTTTGTTAAAGTTTGTGACCCTGTTAAAGTTGTTACTACTGCTGTATCGATTGCTATAGCATCTGCTGATACAGAAATACCTGTACCGCCTATTGCGTTTATTGTTGCCGCCCCTGATGTTGATCCGCCAGTTAAACCTGCTCCGGCAACTACACTTGATATGTCACCTTCTGCCGCCGATGTTACTTCTGAATATTTTGCAAGCCTTATTCCGCCTGCCGTGCTACCATCATGGACAATTAAAGTATCTAAAGTTGTGTCGACTGTAATTTCGCCAGCCAGTCCAGTAAATGAACTGTGCTGAGCTGTAGTACCTCGACGTCTTTGAATTGCTGTTGCCATTTCGTTCCCCTAAATTTTGATATGGTAATCATTTAAATTTGTATAACACATATTTATCATATTTACCTAATTAACGTGAGTTCTAATTCATCGTTTATGTTTTTTAATACTATCCAATCCGGATTAGTATATTGTCCTTTATAAACAGGTATCGTTCCTAGTAAACATACTACTCCCCATTCCTGTCTATTGCTTCTTTTTTCGTACTCTTTTGTATTGTCAAAAACAATACCATTTGGTATTGGCCTTAACAAATCATAACCATTTGCGTCTGTCTGAAACTCGATGGCATTTTCAGGCATTGCGTACTCTTGGTCTAAACTTGTTGTAAAATAACTCTCTAACTGTGTTGTTTCGTTCTCTAACCACTCTACTATATTGTATCGTGCTTTTGGTTCGTCGTTAAACTTATCAATTTGAAACTTGCTTTTCCAATAAAGTTTTTCGTTTCCAATTATTGCGGCATTTTTTACAACTACCCCAATAACTTGATCGCCCTCATCTGCTGAAACTAATTTCCCATTCTCGTCTAATGTAACTGTAAAACCTGTTCTGTCTTCGTTCTTGTGATTTCCGTCTGCCCATTCAAAAAATTCTGCATAGCCTATTTTGTTTGAAAAATATGACCTTGCTGAATAAACTGATCCTTGTCCATCTACTTTGAAAATCTCTGTTTTTTCTATATCGTCTTCGCCTGCTTCAGCATAACCTGTAATCAAGTCCCAACTTTTACTAAGTGTTGCCGCACTATCTAACTCTAATACACTCGAATCTTCAAATATTTTAGATTTTGCTGAAACACTTAATCCAGGATTATCGCTAAACCTGTGATAAACTCCTAATGTGGCGTCATTAACTTTGTCCATTGAACTAACTGTTAATGCACCGTCTGAATGAATATTTGTTCCTTGTCTATTCATTCTACTTGCGGCTTTAAAGACAAATGTTTTTTCATCATCTCCGTCGCCTTCAACTATTAAACCTCTTGTACTTTTATCTCCACTTGATGGGATATCTGCTTCGCTTGGTTCGCCTGCTTTAAAATGTACACTACCTTTACCAACTGTTCTTGGTGATTTTGTTCCTGTTGATAATGTACCTATTCTTGAAACTTGTAATACTGTATCTTCTTTTCTCTTAAATCCTAAACCGTAACTATCTGCAACTACTGAATAAGGAACATCGCCGCCGATAAGTCCTATTGCGGATTTTGTTTCAGTTGTTGCTATTGCAATTTTTTGTAATGCTACTTGCATTTTTCCTTCTACTTCTGCGGCTAATCTCTTAGTAACCTCTTCGGTTATCTGTTTCGTTAATGCTTCTACATCAACTTCTGGTGCCTTTTTCTTAATTGGCTTCTTTTTCTTAGTAAGGTCAATAGGTTCAACTTTTTTACTACCCTTCTTTGTTGCTTTTCTTGGCATTTGTGTGTTTCCTGTGTGTAAAATATTAATTAACTAACTACTGCTCTGTCTGTAATCCTTCTCCAATTAGACCCATCACTAAAAGCCATAACTGCTCCGCCAGTTTCATCGATTACATAAATCAATTGTCCTGGTTGAGTTGCATTTGGTAATGATGCTACTTGAAATGAGTCTCCTGTTGGTCCAACAATTTCATTTATGTATTCAAAATCACCAAATCCTGGTTGGGTACCTGTTGCAGTAACTAAACCATAATCTATTGTCATATTTGCTGATGTTGTAATTAAACCATAATCTGTAATTGGTTCAAACAAGATACCTCTTACCACTCCTGTCTGTAAAGTATCTGTTGCTTTGTCAAATGTTAAAGAGGCATCAGCACCTGCTGAGCCTCCATCATTATATTGAACTTGCGTGTTACTACCACTTGGCGTTACACTCAAAGTAGAAAAACTTAAAGTACCCGAACCGTCTGTTTTTATGATCTGATTTGCACTACCATCTGCAGTAGGCAATGTGTATGCATTATTAATTGTTGTCGAGGAGCCATCTACTTTGAATACTTCTGCACTATTTCCTGAATTGTAAACTTTAAATACAGGATCACTTCCACTAGAATTATCTCTAACACGAATATTGGTGGCTGAACCATTACTGTGTCTTAAATCTAAGTAAGCACCTGAATATTGTAAACTTGGATTAGTACCTAATCTTAAGTTACCGTTTACAAATAACTTCTCATTAGAACTTGCGGAACCGATAGAAACAGTATCATTAGTGCTGTTTACAACTAAAGTGGTTGTATCAACTGTAAGATCTGTAAATTGCGAACTAAGGGTAGCCCAGGCTGATCCTGTGTACATCTGTAACTGTGTGTTTGACGAGTCTACAAAGAGATCGCCAGTAACCATTCCAGACGAAGGAATCGTCCCTGTACTAATTTTATTCCCAGTACTACTCTTTCCGATCTTAAATTCAGAAGTAGTGGTACCTTTGAAATTACCAAATATTGCCATTTATTTCTATCTCCGCACCTGTTCAGAAGTTGTAAAACCGCTGTCTATGGCTAATTACTTGTTCGCCATAGTCTTGTACGCAATAAGTATTTATCAGTTTTGATTAAAACTGCTTAGATAAGTGCTTCTATAACGCCGCCTCCGGCAGTTAATTTAGATTCTAATGATTTTCCGACTAATTCACTTGCTGAAACGTCGTGGGGATTAGCGGCTGTCATTGCAAAGCCTGGAGTATCTGATGTAATTAATACATCACCTTTTTGTACTACCCCAATAACTTTAACTGGAACTCGGCCTCTTAATGCAACAGATTTAGGAAATTCGCCTCCGCAATCAGCATTCATTAAGTATGCTGGATCTGAGGAAATAACACCTGCTACTTTTGTACTGTTTATTTCACCTGTTGTTGTAATTTCTTGTTCACCGCCTATAACAACAACTGTACCTACTTCATAGTCTGCATCTGCTGAATAATTTTCTGCTAAGTCAGCATATTGAGCTGATGTGGCTAAAGCAGTAATTGTTCCTGCGGCAAAATCACCTGAAGCATCTCTAGCAACTATTGTACTTGCTGTATTTACTGCTGTTGCATTACTTGTAATTGTTACTGCGCCAGATGTACCACCTCCTGAGAGGCCTGTTCCTGCTACAGCAACACCTGTGATATCACCAACATTACTTGTCCAACCTTGGTCGTTGTTAAACTGTCCTAAGTTGATTTCTGAAACTAGTTTTCTTCTATCAGCACCACCGTCAAGTAATATCAATTCATCTTCTGAACCATCTACTGCCGCTGTCATGTCAGTTAATTCTGACAAGTCAACTGCTAAACTTACTGTTCCTGTTGTACCGCCACCTGATAATCCTACACCTGCTGTAACACCTTCTATGTCACCTGTATTCGTTGTATATCCTGCATCATTGGTCCATTGAGAATTGGAACCACTTTTATTAGTAAAGGTTTGTGTATTAGAAGCAGTAGTTGTACCAGTTGTTGTTGAATATCCGAGTCCTATAACAAAGTCATAAACTTGGTCTCCTGTTGGAATAGTACTTGCACCGTTACTAACTGCACCTGTATTAACATTTAGTGTTGCACTACCTGAAGTAGCACCACCTGTTAGACCTGTTCCTGCAACTACGGCTGTAATATCACCTGTTCCTGTTGTTGTTGAGTATCCGTATGCTTCGATTTTATCTTGTACTGCGGCCGCTGTCATTAATACTGAATCTGAATCACTAAATGATTCTGATCCTAATTGTAAACTACCTGCGGCAATTTCTGCTGTTGTTAATCCGCTAACATTTAGTGTAACAGTACCTGTAGTACCACCACCTGTTAAACCAGTACCAGCAGTAACACCTTCAATGTCTCCTGTTTCAGATATTGATAGTTGTCCTGCACTTGCTGTTAGACCTGAACCTGCTATTCCTGCTACAAAGTCTGCAATACTTTCTTTTTTACTACCGGCATCAGTTGCATCTATAATTGCAATACTATCTGCCGCAACTGCTACTGTGGCCGCTGTTAGTTCATTTAAATCAAGTGCTAAACTTATTGCTCCAGAGTTGCCTCCGCCGGATAAACCATCACCTGCACCGACTCCTGTTAAATCTGCTGTTGAACTTAACACACCATTTGTTGCTGTTAAATTTGTACCTGCCATTGCAGTTACTAAATCTGCAATAGTTTCTTTTCTACTTGCGTTACTATCGTTTGCATCTACTATTGCAATACTATCATTTGCAACATCTACTACTGCGGCTGTTAATTCATTTAAGTCTAGTGCGATATCATCTGCGTTTGCAGTAATACCGTCTCCACCGATAACGTTTAATGTAACAGAACCACTTGAACCACCGCCTGTTAGGCCGGAGCCTGCTGTAACTGCTTCTATGTCTGCATCATTATCGTTTCTTATTGTAATTGTATTACCTGAATTAGTTACTGTTGTGTTTGTTCCACCAACAAATGTAAGTGTTTCTCCACTTGTTATTGTTTCTGCTCCGCCGCCACCTGTATCTGTTTGTACAGTAAAACTACTGTAATTATCTGCTGTTGTTGATATAACACCTGTACTATTATCGTAACTAATTAAACCTGTGCCACTAATTTTTCCTCTAATTTGAGAATCAGTAATACCTGAATATGTAAATACACCTGTTGAATTATTATATGTTAATGCTCCGTCGCCTGATGCGTCAACTGCACTAAACAATGCTCTAACGTTTGCGTCTGTTCTAAATGCATCTGTAGTAACTGTAATAACATTACCCGAGTCTGCTAAAGTAACACCTGTTCCTCCTGCTAAACTTTTTATACCATGGTATGTTGTAGCACCTGATGCTCTAGAACCTGCATATATGTCTGTTCCTGTTGCACCTACATCTTCTACTGTACCAACACTTGATGCTGGTGTAATTTCTTGTGCGGAACCATTAACATAAACGTATGCTTTAGTTGCTGAGTTATCAACATATATTGCACCGTTAGTTGCTGTTGCACTTGCTGGAATAATAAGTGCATCTGAGAATGTTTTTGTTCCTGTAATACTTTGAGTTGCTGTAGAACTTACAAATACTGTACTTGGTACTCTGCTTAGTTCGTATGTACTATCGTTGTACATAGCAACTTTACCGGTATCAGTAGTTGTGTTTCTTAGAGGTGTTATATAAGTTGCACCTGCTGTAGCGGCCGCTGGATATGCAAAACCACTATCACCTGCTCTTAAAACAATAGTATCTGATGCTTGGCTAGTTTCACCTGCTTTATGTCCAATAGCAATGCTGTAATCGCCTTGAGTTGTTTCACCTGCTTCAACACCAATTGCAATACTGTATGCACTCTGTCCTGAGTTACCTGCTTTTCTTCCTATTGCAATACTATGTTCTTGTTGTTGTACTAAACCTGCACTTGGTCCTATTGCTACGGAATGTTCGCCTTGATTTGTATAACCGGCAGAAGTACCTATAGCAACTGCTGAACCTGTTCCGCCCGAGTCTCCGCCTGCAATGGTTCTGCCGCCTTGGTTATTCCAACCTGCTTTCCAACCTAGAGCAACACCGGCATCTATTTGACTTGTTTTACCTGCTTCAACGCCAATAGCAACTGCACCTGATTGTTGTGTAGTTGTACCAGCCGTATTACCTATTGCAATACTGTTTGCTTCACTAGAATTAAATGTTCCTGCACTTGGGCCAATACCAATACTGTTTGCATCAAACTTAACATGTCCTTGTGTAAAACTAAGTGTATCAGGTACTGTTCCTAATGAAACTGCACCACTTGAAATTGTTATTGCAGTACCGGCAGTAATATGTGCTCTTACTTCTGCGGCACTAGGTCCTGTGTAAGTAAATACACCTGTTGAATCGTTATATGCTAATGAACCATCACCACCTGAGTCAGTAACACTTAAATGAGCGGCTACTTCGGCTGTACTTGGACCTGTATATGTATATACACCATTATTATATGATAAACTACCGTCTCCACTTGAAGCAAAACCAAAGTCACTAAACAATAACATGTTGTTGTTTGTTGAACCATTGTTACTAAACATCCACCTGTCGCCAGTTTCATTCCATCTAATAGAAGTGTTTGAACCTG
>MPLX02251672.1_pt1 | contig 58169 bp, 57 predicted proteins | sample 1617341 | NCBI WGS metagenome assembly MPLX02 (sample SAMN05944804, study PRJNA350692) | marine metagenome | biome: marine; feature: ODZ; material: water; isolation source: 120 m water sample filtered on 0.2 um supor filter | place: Pacific Ocean | collected 2012-04-08 | depth 120m m | reverse complement strand
CCCAACCAGTAAAACCCCCAAAAGAAGAACAAGCACTCCATTGACAAAGCCTCTTACTGCCCCTCCAATAATGTAGGCCATGGAAATTTCGAAACTGGACAGGGGGGCACAGAGAATGTCCGGGAGCTGCTGGAGAAGTTTCATCTGGAGCATGGAAGATGAAGAGTTGGAGCTGGCATTTGTAAGGGTGTTCATCATTATGAGCCCTGGAAGAATAAATAGCGTGTAGGATATCTCAGGGAATCCATCAATTTCTGTGATCCGCTTCTGAAGAGTAAAACCAAAAATAAGAATATAAAGCGTTGTGGTAATGAGCCCCGGAAGAACTGTCTGCCGATACACGGAAAAAAAACGCCCTACTTCCCGCTTTGTCAGTGTCAACATGCCGACCCAGTTCACGGGCCTGTGTCCTCTTCTATTCCCCTCCCTGTTAAAGAAAGAAAGATATCTTCAAGTGTGGTTTTTTCCGTTTTTATGCTCTGGATATGACATCCTTTCTTGCTGAGAATATTTATTATTTCCGGAAGGGATTCTTCAGGATCTTCAACAGTAAAATGGAGACGGTTTCCATCAACTGTGAATTTGAATTTATCCACATCGCCTTTCATTGTATCATCCCAGCTGGAAAGTTGTATTGTAATGCCTGCTGTTCCAGACTGTTTTGTCAGATCCTCTGGTTTTCCTCGGGCAATAATTTTTCCTTCATCAATAATAGCAACGTCCTCACAGAGCATTTCCGCTTCCTCAATATAGTGAGTTGTAAGGAGAATAGTTTTTCCTTCTCCATGTAGTTCTCTGAATAGCTTCCACATGTCGTGCCGAAACTCAACATCTACGCCCGCAGTCGGCTCATCCAGGATGACGATCTTCGGGTCATGAACCAGCGCCTTGGCTAGTTGATATCTCCTCTTCATCCCCCCAGAAAGTTGTCGCAGGCGGGCCTCCCTTTTTTCCGCCAATCCAAGTCTCTTCAGGAGTCTTTCAATATTAGGTTCTGCTTTTTTTCTAGTAATACCGTAATACCCTGCCTGAAAATAGAGAAGCGTTTCAATAGGGAAAAACCAATCCTGGGGGAGTTCCTGAGCGGCAATACCAATCTTTGCTCGGGTCGTGCGATAATCCCTTACTGTGTCCTTTCCAAACACTTCTGTTTTCCCCTTGTCTTTTAGTACCAGCCCAGACAAAATGTTTATGGTGGTTGTTTTCCCTGCTCCGTTTGGCCCTAATAATCCAAAAAACTGTCCATCACCAATTTCCAGGCTTACCCCATCAAGGGCACATGTCCCATTGTAGGATTTTTCCAGACCCTTTATGCAAATTGCGGGTGGTATCATTTTTTGTCAGTATCAAATCCGATTTGTTTTTCAAAGGGACTGGGGAAGTCGAGCCCCTCGACACCCGGAAAATGAACAATGGAGATAATGAATCCCCAGGGAATCAACACAGAAGCTGCCACCTCGCGGGTTTTAGGTGGTTTGATTGATTTTATCTGCTTATCATCAGGAACTTCTGCTACTTGAAAGTTTGGGTGGTGTATCCAAACACCATGCTCATCATAGCCAAGAATTTTGGCGAACAATGATTTCTGAATGATCCCCAGGTCTTTCAGGGGTTCATGATTTTCTAATTTTAATAATACAATATCATCGATTATTTCACTGATGTTCATCATGTTTAGTATTCCTTTTTGGGCAAAGAAATTAACCCTACAGTAAAATTAGAAAAGAGGGGTTTTGATTGAAAAAAAACCGCTGTCTTTTTATTATGTTCTATTTAATAGAAAGAGGATTATAGAAAAAATAAATAGGAGGTGATTCTTATTCGATCATCCATCTCATGACCGCACCATCAATGTGTCCTGTTATAAAATGCTGGTTGTCAATGAAATTAAAGGCTGTAATTCCTGGCCTTTTATCAAAATTGTTGACCAGAGGTTCCCAGGTTATCGCATCAAAAACTATTAACCCTCCGTCCTTGAATCCAAAACTCCTTATTGCTTAGAGTTGAGAAACATGGAACAATATAAGAGTTTTTTACTATATAAATATCCTATTAATAATGTGGTGGGGAGATGGCGTAGGTTCTTTTATCCCAGAATCACCACTATTAATCATGGTCCTAATTGAATGAACCGGTCTTACACCAGTTTTATGAAATCTTCCTCTGAGAGTATATCTACCCCCAATTCTTCGGCTTTCATTTTTTTAGAACCGGCACCGGGTCCCGCTACAACGTAGTCAGTATTTTTGCTGACTGACTGTGAGGCCCTCCCCCCATATTTTTCTACTATTTCTTTCGCGTCACTACGGGTAATCTGTTTCAGGGTACCTGTAAAAACAAATGTTTTCCCTGCGAAATGTAAATTGTTATATATTTCAATCTCTTTTGTTATTTTAACACCCGCCGAAAAACATGTGCTGACCGCAGAGCGATTTTTTGAGCTCTTCCAGAACCGTATGACCCCGTCCGCAACGATAGGGCCCACCTCTTGAATACTCCCTAATTTCTCCATACTGGCTTTCATAAAATTATTAAAGTCACATTTAAATTCTTTTGCAAAAACTTTGGACAAATGCTCCCCAACGTTCCGTATACCGAGAGCATAAAGAAACCGTGAAAATGTTGTATTTTTTGAGTGTGCAATGCTATCGAGTAATTTATTGGTTGATTTTTCTCCCATCCCTTCCAGCTTTACAAGGTCTTCTTTTTTGAGAAAATATATCCCATCCACTGACCTCAGAAGGCCTTCATCAACAAGTTGTTCAACAATCCTCTTCCCAAGGCCTTCAATGTCCATTGCGTTTTTGGAAACAAAATGCTGAATCCGCCCCTTTACTTGCGCGAGACAGGAAACGTTCTGACATCTGTAAACTGCCTCCTCCTCAAGCTTGAATAAAGACTGATCGCACACAGGACACTCGTTTGGGAAAATAAAAGGAAGGCTTTCCGTGGGGCGTTTCTCCATTACAACTTTCACCACTTTTGGGATAACGTCCCCCGCACGTTCCAAAAACACCGTGTCTCCAATTCGAATGTCCTTTTTTTCGATTTCATCTTTATTGTGTAGGGTTGCATTGGAAACAATCACACCGCTAATCTCCACAGGCTTTAGTCGAGCTACAGGTGTAATAGCTCCTGTTCTCCCCACCTGCACCTCGATATCAATAATGACCGTTGTTGCCTGCTGTGCCCTAAATTTACCTGCAATTGCCCACCGTGGAGACCTGCTTCGTGTTCCTAATATCTTCTGGCTATGGAATGAATTTACCTTTAACACTGTCCCATCTATTTCATATGGAAGGCTGTTTCTCGTTAATTCCATTTTCTCATAGTATAATATGGATTCATTAATTCCGTTAAGGCGTTTTACGTGAGAATTTGTTGGGAGCCCCCATTTTTTAGCACAGGCGATAAATTCATCCTGCGAGCTAAATGAAATTCCTTCAACAATCCCCGGCTGATAAAAAAATACGGACAATGGTCGTTGAAATGTAACTGAAGAATCCAATTGCCGGAGGCTCCCGGCTGCTGCATTTCTTGGGTTCGCAAATATCGGTTCGCCGTTCTTCTCCCTGAATATATTCAAATCCTTAAATTCTTTTTTTGTAATAAAGACTTCCCCTCGCACCTCTAACAGTTTTGGCAGTGGAAGTTCTTCTCCTCTCAACTTTAATGGCAGACCACGAATGGTACGCAAGTTTAAAGTAATATCTTCGCCTGTAGTGCCATCTCCCCGGGTAGAACCATGACGGAATAAGCCATTTTCATACACAACTTCCACGCCCAATCCGTCCAACTTTGGTTCGCCCATATATTCAATATTTCCATCTGTTTCCAGCCCCTTTTTGATCCTTTCATTGAAGTTAATTAATTCATCTTTATTTTTAGCGTTCGCCAGTGATAGCATGGGAATAGAGTGTCTCAATGTTTTAAACTTAGGCAGAGGTTCAGCGCCCACTCTTTGTGTGGGGGAATCGAGAGTGACCAGCTCTGGATTTTCTTTTTCCAGTATGTCAAGCTGTCGTAATAAATTATCGTATTCAGAGTCTGAAATTTGGGGGTCGTCCAAAACAAAGTAACAATAGTTATGCTTATTAAGCTTCTCGCGTAGGGCGTTTATTTTTTCCTGAATGAATCCCATCGGGGGTTCTTCCTTCATTTAGACCTGTCTTTGAGATAAAAATTATTACTTAATAAAAACAATCGATTAACCTTTTTAATTAAGACTAATCAGAAGGTGAATGCGTATCCCAATATAATTGAATAAAAGATGCGGTGGAAAACATATTAAAGCTGTCTGAATCAAATGATGAATGAAAGTAATTTCCAAGTGAATCAGTTTTATAGTGTGAACACAATTCATCTGTATTAGAAATAATTTCTTTCAATGCAGATACGAGAGTGTCTATATCTTCTTGGGTATTGTAAAGCCCTACAGAAGCTCGTACCATTCCAGACTTAAGAAACACCTCCTCTTCAAAATTATCTTCCCCGAGCTCCGATGTAAAATCCAGTAAATCATCAATGATCATTTCCTTAACATAGGGGTGGGCACAAAAACATTCGTTTCTCACAGCTATATTGAAATAATCGTTTAATATTGCTGCTGTCAGTCCATGGTCTACACCAATCACGTTAAACGAAATTGATCCAGCCCGGGGACATAGGTCTATATCTGTTTCCCCATAAATATGAATTTCAGGGATTTTCTTTAGCTCGGTCAATGCATAATTAATTAAATCAGTTTCTTCATTGTGGATGACGTCCATTCCTGCTTTATCCAGAACCTCTAGCACTGCTGCCAGCCCAATTGCTCCAGGAATGTTTGGAGTGCCCGCTTCTTCTCTATCGGGAAACTTTTTCGTAACCTCGTACCGATCGACAAACACCCTGTCCACCATGCCTCCGCCCACTTCTTCCGGCTCAATAGACATCAATATATCCTTGCGGCAGACCACTACCCCAGGCGACCCGGGAACATACGTTTTGTGACCGGAAAATACAAATGCATCGAGGTTTCTATCGGGGTTTTTATGCCCAGAGATTGTTACCGGTAAATGGGAAACCATTTGTGCTCCATCAACAATGATTAGTGCTCCGTGTGAGTGGGCTAACTCAGCAATGTCATAAATAGGATTGATAATCCCAGTGACATTGCTCACTCCTGTTACAGCAACATAATTTATTTTGGATTCATTTCTTTTTAAATGTTTTTCTATTTCTTCTAAATTGATACACCCCGCTTCTCTTCCAAAATTGTCTAAGGGGATGTGAATTACTTCCTCTGCATGTTTACGGTGTGGGAGGTCATTGGAATGGTGTTCCATAAGGGAAACCAGTACTTTGTTTCGCTCCGGCCTGTAATCACGAAAAACTCGGGCAAGACGATTTATCCCTGCTGTGGTACCGCTACCGGTAAAAAAACAGGTGTAGTTCTCCGGGTCTGCTTTTAGAAAGGAGAGCACGCGATCGTGTGCCCATTGATATTCTCTGGTGGATATCTTTGCGGAAAAATATAATAAACTATGGGTGTTCGCGTAATGGTCATAAAACGACTCCATCGCCTTATAGGCTGCTTTCATCATAAGAGTAGAAGCAGTGGAGTCCAAATAAACACGTCGAATTTCTTTTTTATTTACGGTAGAGTATGTGGTGTTTAATCCAATAAAATCGGCTTTTATTTTTTCTAAATTATTCATCTCAGGTTTGTGTAAAGCTCAAATTTATAGTGTTAATTTATGGCTTTCGAAAAACGGCAATCCATAAAAACAACCATAACAATATACTCGCAATGATAACAAATACAGCAATTCTCTGAATTTCCTCGGTCTTATATATTACCGAAACGGCTTCCATGACATAGTCATCACCAGCAAAATCGCCGAGTTTAAACTCCCATTTCAATGTGTCCCCTTCCAAAGTATCCGCATTGGAGCGGGTCACAAGCCCCGGCATGGTGAGACGAAAATTAAATATATCATCCTGGAGACCCGTTGTGATACGCAATTCTTCCTTATGTGGATGCATTGCATTATCAAGCTTTTCATAAAATGATTTTTGTAAATCACCTGAAAATGGTTTGAACAATGTTTGCAAAAAATCGTCGCGCTCTCCGCTAATCTTATCAATTAGTTTTTTTGATTTGATCCGTTCAGCATAATTACGGATATGGGTTGTCATCCGTTCTATGGTAAATGGTGTTAGCTCCGAGCCTGCTTGTTTCTCAATATCTTTCAGGGCTGAAGAAATGATATATACAAACGCTTCAGTAAACCACTCTACGGAATCAGAGCCTGCTGACTCTTCTAGCGACTCTGCTAACCTAGGGTATTTCCGATATATTTCCCTCCCTTTAAAGGTGTGTCTGGCAGTATAAAGAGTGGAAATCCAGCGGTTTTTAATCTCAATTTCGATAGGATGAATGAGAGTGCCTTTAGGTTCGTGTGACGAAATAAATTTATCTCCTGTCACCAAATATCCTCGGGTTTCCATGGTCCAGGTTGTATCGTCTTTGGTTCTTTCCGTCCAAATATGCTGTGCCCAGTTTTTCCCTTCAGCTGGATGAGGAAAATCATCATCAAATATATCAGTTGAGTCTCCCCGAGAAATAAATTCCAACAGATAGGAACCATCTGGCTGAACATTTACAGAAATGAAATGTTCCACACAGCCAGTTGTAAAAAACACTACAAAAAAAATATATAGGGCGAGCCTTTTCATCAATGTCCCATTTAATTATTTATCCATCATTCAAAGATTTTAAATAATTAAACGTAAAAATTCCTGTTTTATGCCCATCACCCCAAACGGGACAAATCCCGTAGTATCCTACTGGGTTAATAGATACAAGCCTGTAACTATTTTTACTCATTTTCTGCGTCGGACCTTTAAAAACATTTCCCAGAACATCCTTTTCTCCTGAACAGGATGCACACGGACAATTTTTCCGCAAAACATTTAATGAAATAACTGTTTCTGAATTATCTGTCCACTTTAGTAGAAGAAATTTATCTACCACCTCAGTATGTTTAATCTCAAATTTAGTGTCTTCCAACGCCATTGTTTTACCCTTATGCAATATGTAAATTTGCAGGAGAATATTGGAAACTCCCAATAAAAAAGGGCGATTAGCTCAGCTGGTTAGAGCGCTATCTTCACATGGTAGAAGTCGGGGGTTCAAGTCCCTCATCGCCCACAACTGATAATTACCTAAGAAATCCCCGCAGATAAACGGGGCTTTCTGTTTTGGAGAATCTACTATGCATCTAGTTATACACGTTAATTTGAAAATTGTTTATCTATATCACATTATCATTAAAATAATTTCAGACAAAAACACTTGTGTTTATTAAATAATGTTGTAAGTAAATTTCATTCGTTAATAAAGTGATTCATATTTAATCTGAGGTAAATAATGCAAAACGGGAAAGTAAAATTCTACAATAGAAAGAAAAGATATGGTTTTATAACAGGAGAAGATGGTGTTGATTATTTTTTTCACGATACAGGGCTGGCCAATGGTATTTATGTTAGAGATGATGAGAAGGTTGCGTTTAATGTAACAGAAACGGACAGAGGAAAGAAAGCAATAGACATCTCACTTATTGATTAATGAAATAGTTGATACATAAAAAAACCCGTTTTCCGGGGGTTTTTTATTCAATAATATCTAACATCTAAATTATAAAGGGCGAACGGGGGTATCCTCAAACAATACAATAACCCTTAAGTTTATCTTTGTTGATCTCCCCTTGGTCAGTAATAATGTGGTTCACAAACTCCAAATTAACAATATCACATGAATGGGAAATAAGGGTGTAGTCCACACCGCTGGCATATTGTGGTTCTTCTTTTAGATAAATATTCTGATCACCTGAAATGGTAGGAGTAATCTCCAAAATGGGGGCAAAAAGATAAATGGGCAATTTGTGAATGTGGCACTCGCTCACAATATTTGATGTTCCGCTATCGCTGACAAATTTTCCGTCGGCTGTGATTGCATAAGCTCCGATAAAAAGTTTGGTCACTTTATCAAAATGATGAATAAGGTCCCACTCGGGGATAACGGTAAATTTTATCTGATTTTGCTCCATAATTTTAATGACCCTGTTAGTTTTTACAGGCTCCTGTCTTAAAATTAACACTTCAAATTCCCTGCCCATATTTTTTGCTTCCGGTAATAACAGTTCAACAGGCTCTTCGGCGGCATGGAGAACAATAAAATCACCATCAACTATATGGTCCAACCCCTGATTTGCCAATTCCTTCATATCATAATTCAGTCGGATAATTAAGTCCTCGATAATTTCGATAGTGGCTGATTTTTTGATAGATATATCTTTATCCTCAAAAAAATCATTCTTTTCCAATTCGTGTTCGAAAAGGATTATCAGATTATCAATGGGGAACATGCGGGGCTGGCTATTTGTAATTGTTTTACAGACCTCCATAACCTGAACGCGAAACATGTCATCCTTACATTCAAGAAGTTTTATTGCATTAATGAGGGCCCTAAGTGTTATGACGCTGGTTTTGGAGGATGAATAAAACTTAACAATATCCCTGAACAGGCTGTCCAATATTTTCTGATCTACTGTACTCATAATGATAATCTCAGATAAATCAAAAGAAATATGGATGATAAAACCAGTGAAATCAGCGTGATTATCATTCCTCTCTTCATAAAGTCTATAAAAGAGATTTCCACCCCATGTTTTTTTGCAATCCCTATCGAAACAATATTTGCTGATGAGCCAATCATTGTTATATTCCCTCCCAAACAGGCCCCCAGCGCAAGAGCCCACCAAAGAATATTATTGGGGATAGGGTTGCTTACAAGCATTAGATGGACAATAGGTATCATAGTGATAGTAAAGGGAATGTTATCAAGAAATCCTGAGGCAATCCCCGAAACCCACAGAACCATCAACACAATAACGTAGGGATTGTCTCCGACATTCATGAACACGTTATGAGCTATCCATTCAATTACGCCATATTCTTCCAGCGCCCCCACCAAAATAAAAAGACCTGTAAAAAACAATAGTGTGCTCCATTCCACTTCTTCAAGTACCTGCTCCACATTTGCTTTGGATATAATTAATAATACCATTGCCATCCCGAGTGCGACTATTCCCGGTGCCACATGTGTGATTGTCTGAGTGATAAAAAGCAAAATGGCAATTATAAGGCAGGCAATGCTTTTGATCATTAGAGTTCGATTTATTTTTACATTTGAAAATTCAAACCGGATTTTCTCCAATAGAAGTTCTACAGAAACCAACTTTATCATGCTGGTATTTATAGGTTTGAATTCAACTCTGTTGATGAACCAGATGTAAACAAGTACAATAATAAATATAGGGATAACAACGGGTGTTAAATTTAAAATAAATTGATTAAATGATAGTCCAACTTTGGATCCTATAATTACATTTGGAGGATCTCCAATAAGTGTTGCAGTTCCGCCTATATTGGAAATAAACACCTGGCTCAGAACATAGTTTTTTGGATTTAAACCCATTCCCCTGGTGAGTTCGATAATAATGGGAATAACTATTAGCACAGTGGTCACATTGTCAAGAAATGCAGACATGAGAGCCGTAATGACTGAAAATAGACACAAAATCTTTATTGGATTACCTTTTGTAAATTCAGCGATTCTCACAGATACAATGGTAAAAAAACCTGATTGTTTTATCAAACTCACAAGAATCATCATTCCGGTAAGAAGCATCAGTGTTTCAAAATCAATAAATCCGACCGCCTGATGTTCATTAAGAACACGCAAAACAACGAGAACACCAACTCCTGTAAGCACCGCTGCTGCTTTATTTACCAACTCAAAAGTTATGGCAACATAAACAACTAAAAAAACAACGATGGGTATAAGAGCGCTGAAATGATGAACAGTATGTTCCATTGTGTAATCTGGTTCTATTTACAGGAGAAATTTAAGATGTCATTTCTTTTGCACAACCAGAACAGGGCAGGACAAAAGGTTAGAGATTCCTTCGTCAATGGAATCCATAATCCGGGAATTAAAAGTAGTCTGTTTCCTGTGCCCGAGAATAACTAAATTTATATTATCCGCATATTTATTTATAATTTTGGATATGCTTTCATCATATTCAACAATGATCTTTACATCCTCCACAATATGTATATAACCATATTCAATAAATCTACCTCGGATATCCTCTTCAGTAACTTTTTGGCCAATAGCCCCCTTGGGCTGGCTCAGGGCTGGTTGGTTTACATGTATTGCTGTTAACTGTGCACTAAACTTTTCAGTATATAATACGGCTTGTTTTATAACTGATTGTTCATCTCCTCGGGCAGCCAGCGCCACCATTATTCTAAATGGCACAGAAGTCATTTTAGAAGTTAAAATAAATTATTGAACTTTAAAAATATCAAATGATCGTAAGATTGTCATCTCTTAAAAACATACAGTGGAATGATTTTAAACAAAGTAGCCCTTATTATTTTAGAATAGAAGAATATATTACATAAACTTTAAATTGTCATTAGCAGTAGCTCCAAAGACATAGATAAAACGGACTTTAATATAAATACTAAAAAGGAAAATTTTGGCTAAGGAAAAACCCATAACTATTGATGGTATCATAAAGGAAGCACTTCCAAACTCTATGTTTCGTGTAGAGATTGAAATTGGAGGAAAAAAACATGAGGTTTTAAGTTATGTTTCTGGAAAAATGAGAAAATACTTTATAAAGATCCTTCCGGGAGATATGGTCAGACTTGAGGTGTCTCCCTATGACTTATCTAGAGGAAGAATTGTCTTTCGTCAGAAGTAATAGTAGAAAACACACTGTTTCAATAAACAGCTGAGACATTACTCTCTTTTTTCTATCCAAACTTATTTTTGATGTTTGGCAGTATCCCATATATCTACAGGGTCACACAATTGATATGACTATTTAATAGTTTCCATCACGGTAATAATTTTATTATACCTGTTCCCCTTGAAATCATTCCATATGTTAAATTATAATATTAATAATCATGATACTCAAAAGAAAACTTGAGAAACAGGAGATCAATGCCCTCCCGTTAAAGGCTTATGATGGGGAAATATTTATAATCAACACATTACAGGATGTTAAAACTTCCTGTAGTATTCTTCAGAAGGAAAATATTCTCGGCTTTGATACAGAAACCCGACCTGCATTTCATAAGGGGGAATACTATACTCCATCAATAATTCAACTTGCCGGAGAAAAATCAGTTTATATTTTCCAATTACATCAGGTCGGGTTTTGTAACCCCCTTAAACAGCTATTATCAAATAGAGATATTCTCAAGTGTGGTGTGGCGATAAGGCATGATTTATCAGAATTAAATCTATTGAGTGAATTTATTCCAAGAGGGTTTATTGATTTAGGAGAACTGGCTCGGAAAGCTCTCGTTCCCCATCATGGCCTTCGTGGTTTAGCGGCTTATTTCTTACATTTCCGTATATCTAAACAGGCACAAATATCAAACTGGAATATTAAAACACTGAAAAAAAAACAAATTATTTACGCAGCCACTGATGCCTGGCTAGGCCGTGAGCTGTATCTCAAATTTAAGAAAGAAAATATAATTTGAATTTGTTTTTTATTAGTAACATAAATGTATTTGATATTGTCTGTCTGACAACTTAAAAAACCAATCTTATATAAATTAGGGAGAGTGTCCTCCTGCTTCTTAAAGCTAACTTTAAATTTATAAACTTTATTTATTTTCGACTGATTATATTAGGAGATTTAATCACAAAATATTTAGTATCCAAACTTATATAATATAGGTTCCAAGCCAACTCATGAATAAAAAAATAATCGTTTTTATTTCTTCGCTATTCCTTTTCCTAAACAACTGTGCGGGCCCCACTTCAACGATCACGCAGATGGAGCTCAGGTCTCATGTGCGCTATTTGGCCTCTGATAGGCTACAGGGGCGCTTCCCCGGAACAAATGGAGATAGAAAGGCGGCTGAGTATATCCGTAATCAGTTTAAGATTTCTAGTCTTACTTTATTGGGAGATGCTGGATTTCAATATTTTGACATCATTACTGATGTGTTTTTGGGAGATAATAACAGTTTAACCATAGACCAAACTAATTTCTCTGTAGGAAGCGATTTTATTCCACTGTCTTTTTCTCAAAATACTACACTAACAGCTCCTATAATTTTTGTTGGTTTTGGATTTAATTTTCAAAAGGATAGTCTATCTTGGAATGATTATTCTGATATTGATGTGGCTGGGAAGTGGGTACTCATCCTACGTGGTTCTCCAGATGGGAATAATCCGCATGGAGATTTTTCCGAACATAGTTCTTTACGAAAAAAAGTAATGATTGCCAAAGACCATTCAGCCGCCGGTGTTATATTTACATCAGGATTTAATTTTGATGAAAGCGATATTCTAATCCCCTTGCGATATGAACAGAGCCAAATAAATGTTAGCATCCCCGTAATACATGTAAAAAGAGAAGTAGCTAATTTACTTCTTTATAGCTCCGGTGGTAGCCTTGTCTCTTTAGAAAACACTGTAATTCAAATGAAAGAAAAGTTTAAATCGATAGAGCTGAAAAAAAATGTTTCCGTTTCAACTACTGTGAAATATAAAACTGTTCAAACTCAAAATATTGTGGGAGTGCTGCCTGGAATAGATGAAAAATTAAAGGATGAATATGTAGTTATGGGAGCTCATTATGATCATTTAGGGTTTGGAGGAGAACACTCTGGATCCCGAAGACCTGACCATTATGAGATTCACAATGGTGCAGATGATAATGCCTCAGGAGTCTCTGTAATGATGGAACTTGCTGAGCTGTTTTCACACAATAATTCTAATAAAAGAACATTGGTTTTCGTTGGGTTTGGGGCAGAAGAGATGGGATTATTAGGATCAAAATACTTTGTAAAAAGTGGGATAATCGAAAATGAAAATATTCAGATTATGCTTAATATGGATATGGTTGGTCGGTTGGATAGAAAGGTAAATAAAATCAGTATAGGTGGAACACACACAGCTGTCAACCTCGAATCAGAAATTGAGACCATTGTCTCTAAAGCTAGTCTGCAATCCTCTTTTTCACCAGAAGGATACGGCCCCTCAGACCACTCAAGCTTTTATGTGAATGATACTCCTGTTCTATTTTTCTTTACAGGAGCTCACAATGATTATCACACGCCGGACGATGACGCAGATAAAGTTAATTATAATGGTATGAAAGTTCTTTCCCAATTGATTTATTCCATAGCTGATTATTTCTCAACAATGGATGAACGACTTGTTTTTCAGGAGGCTGGTCCAAAACAACAAGAGAAACGCCAGCGATTTAAGGTCACACTGGGTATTATGCCAGACTATACTTATTCAGCCACAATGGGGCTAAGAATTGATGCCGTTCTGAAAAACAAGCCGGCATCAATTGCCGGTCTTAAGGGTGGGGATATTATAATTAAAATGAACGGAAATTCGGTGAACGATATTTATGAATACATGCACCGACTATCAGAGTTTAATCCTGGAGATGAAGTAAAAATAAAAGTTGTACGGAGTAAAGAAGAAAAAACTGTGATAGTAAAATTTTAGATTAAATTCATTTTGGAATCCATTTAATGAAAACAAAAACCTTACTGATGATGGCTAGATTGTTTCTTTTCTTAATAATCATAGGAGGATGCAAAAACAACATTATCTTTTCTCTTTCTGAAATAAAACAACTAACGGTTGACGGAGATAATGGTGAGGCTTATTTTTCTTCTGATAACAAACATTTGGTTTTTCAATCCAAGCGTGGTGGAGATGAGTGTGACAAAATTTATACCATGACAATTGATGGGATGAATATCCAGAGGCTCGCTGTAACCGATGGGGCCTTTACCTGTTCCTATTACTCTCTGGATGATAAAATAATTTTCTTTTCATCAACTCTTCATGATGGTCCAGACTGTCCTGAAGTATACAAACATCCAAATCCCCATAAATATATTTGGCCCCTCCGGAACTTCGAAATTTACAGTGTTGATAAAAATGATAAATTAAAAAAACTTACCCATTTTTCAGGATACAACGCCGAAGCAACAGCTCACCCTTTAGAAAAAAAAATTATTTTTACATCTTTACGTGATGGAGATATAGATCTCTATGAAATGAATTATGATGGGAAACAGGTCACCCGAATTACCAAAGAATATGGTTATGATGGAGGGGCTTTTTACTCACCTGATGGGAAAAAACTTGTGTGGAGAGGATGGCATCCAGAAACTGAAGCAGAAAAAAAACAATGGAATGAAAATCTTACCAATCGATACATTGAAGCAGTCCCCTTGGACATTTATGTTGCCAACAGAGATGGTTCCAATAAAATTAGATTGACACGAAATGGTGCCACAAACTGGGCTCCCTCTTGGCATCCGAATGGTAAGTATATTGTTTTTTCATCCAATATGGATGATTGGAATCCCAAGTACAACTCTTTTGGTCACAATTTTGAATTATACGTGATTCATATTAAAACCAAAAAATTACAGCGCCTTACTTATAATGACACCTTTGATTCTTTTCCTGTATTCTCAAAAAATGGGAAAAAGTTAGTTTTTTCATCAAATCGTAATGCTAAAAACCCCAGACAGACAAATGTTTTTATTGCTGATATTATGTAGGGCTTAAAATAAATCCTCTGTCAATCTTTATACTTATCTATAATGGTTATTTCTTCAACCCCGCCTTGAAAATATCCACTATAAACGTTTTCGGATAACCAATCTTTTTCTGATTCAACCTCAGTAAAAACGACCTTCGTCCACCAGTATTTATTTTTACTGTCCCACAAATAGTTTCTAGCTTTCAGTATATCTTTAGTTTCAAAGGGGCTCCCCAGAGCTGATATTTTATAATATGGAGTTGTGGAGTTTTCTATGAGCTCAAGCACCGGTTTGTTATCACTATAAACATCATGGGTAAGGAGGTGTATCAGCGCATCTACATCATTCATCGCTCGATGAGAATCGTAATAATAACCGTGCCAAATACACAAAAGCTCTTGCTTAACGTTTTTGAAGCCCCTAGAAATCCAATCAATATCATTTATCGAACAGGCCCATAATTTTTTTTTGATTCGGGGAGAGCCCTGTCCAGAAAAGCTCTGTCAAAACTTGCGTTGTGCGATACTAACAATTCCGTAGAAGCAAAAACTTCCTCTACTATATCCCAATCAATATGTTTTCCTGAAATCATTTCATCTGTTATCCCGTTTACGGCAGATGCCTCCTCAGATATGGGTATCCCGGGGTCGTTAAACGACTCGTATTGATTGTTGATAGATATGATCTCTCCGGATTGTGCATTGATAGAAACAGATTTCACCGCAATCTCTACAATCCCGTCATTCTGTCTGTTCTTCCCGGTGGTCTCAACATCCAGGAAACAAATGTTTTTTCCCTGTCCGGAAAATAAATCGGGTTCAGATGCACTCCTAAATTCACCACAAAACTTCGAAAGGGATATTGCACCGCTACTCTGAATAATCGGTTTAATAAATGACATTATTATTTTATACCTAGTTTATTGCTGAAAGAATATCTGATATCTGTTTACTATAATATGGTGTTATGTAACCTTTACACTGGCTGTCCTTTAAGTGACCAATCAGCTGATTGCGCACCTTTATCCCATAGTGATTTTCTAGAAGGTAACGATATAATGAAAGCTGTAAAGCATAATGATTAAAATTGCAGTCCATGATGGTGGCAGTGACGGGATGGTTACCCATTTTATTATTAAATGACCTTGTTTTTATTTTTTTGCTGGTTTTCCAATCAATAATCTCATAGACATCCTCGGTTTTGTCATAAGCTAAAATATCTATAGTCCCTGCTATCTTTAGTTCTTTACTGTAAACAATAATCTCGGTAAATATATCAATGTCTGATTTTTTACAATATTTATCCAACCACTTCAATGCTGATGTGGCCTTTGGTTCAGAGGGTTCTAGGTTTTCTTTAATAGACAGTTCAATTTCTTTATGTACTTTGGTTCCATGATTGCTAGCTGTCTGCCACTCCTGAATAAGTTGTTCCGGTCTCATGTTTTTATATTTTGGGTGTGTATCACAAAGATTTGTGGCAATCTTTATTGAATCAAAGGGCTCGAAAAATGACCCCACCACAGTTGTGACGCTTTGGAAGCTCAATCCCGGATTTGTTTCAAGGACGTACTGGTGCGTTTCCTCAATCAAGGAAATTTGGTTATCAACTATTGATTTTTTTATTTTCATTGTTTTTGTTTTTTAATCATTTATTAACTTGCAAACTAACCCCAATTACCCAATTGTTGGGATTGTAAAAATATCCTCCAGACTCAATAGAATACTTCCCTGATTTAAATCCTATTCCAATCCCTGTACCTGTAATCAAATCCCTTGTCAAGCTTGATTTAATTTGTTGATTAAATTTTTCAAAATTAATACCACATCGTAAAAAAATGAATTTGGAAAGAGTGAACTTCCCACTCAGATAAATGTCCGGCTGTTGATTTTCGTACATAAACTCAATGTCTAAGTTTAGTTTTAATGGTAAATAATCCAGCTTTTTTGAGCCACTTATCACGCAGGATAATGGCATGTTTTCGTTTTTTGAATTAAATTTCTTCAACACCATTCCATGATTTTTTAAGGCAATCCCCAACTCCATATTTTGCTTGTGCAGGGAAATCAATCCTCCAAAGGAAAACACCATTAGGATTGACCTTTCCGGACCAAGTCGACTGTAAAATAGACCAGAACTCATTCCATAGCTGAGTATCCCATATTGAGAGGATACGCTGCCGGTCAGCCATGACTCATTGGAGCTATATGAGCCCGAAGGGTTCCCGTCTTCATCATATCCATGAAACCGTCCATAATCCATCTGACGGAAATGAAAAGAATAAGTCCTTTTATTTTTCAGGAAAATCGACCCAACATGTTTAGAGTTTATACTGGAGGGATAGCGAACTATCTCTAAAATATATTTTTTACCATCAACTTTTCCCAGTACGGCTGGGTTGTGCCTGTCTGCTTCCTGAATATTCAACAATCTTCCCCCACCTGCTAGAGAAACGGTTATCGAGCTGTACCACGAATTAAGTCCTTGATAGCCAGACTGTCCACTTAAAAAACAAAGTCCGGAAAATATTAATAGGAAATATTTTTGATGTTGTTTTATCATTTCACAGCATGGATACCGGATTGATATCCATTAGAATTCGTATAGATGAGTTTCTTCCTAATTTCTTCTGCGAAAAATTTTTCTTTAAATACTGATGTAGTTTATTCCCATTAGGGTCTTTTTCTTTTGAGGACTTAAAAATTAATTGTTGTCTATATCTGTTTCCAATTTTACCTCGGTAGCACGATGCAGGTCCTAAAATTTTTAGTCCGGGGTACGGAGGTGTTAATCTCTTTTTTGTTTCCTGACTAACCAAATCTAACTTGCTAATAGATTTTCCTGAAAACTCTACCCTACACATCCAGCTGAAAGGTGAGTAGTTGAGTGTTTTTCTTTCGCTTAAAACAATATTATAATATTTTTTCAAATCCAAGTTTGACGCGCATTTTATCACGGGATTATCTGGTTGATACGATTGGATAACAACTTCGCCAGGTTTTTTATGTCGACCTGCCCTACCGGCTGCTTGATAGATCAGTTGAAAAACTCGCTCCCCTGATCGAAAGTCTGGTAGATACAATCCTGTATCTGCGTTTATAACCCCCACAAGGGTTACATCTTCAAAATCCAACCCTTTGGCTATCATTTGCGTTCCAATAAGAATGTCAATATCCTTTTTGGCAAACTTTTTCAGTTGTGCTGTAAGAGAACGCCCTCCTTTTACTGTATCTGTATCTATTCTTGATATGTTTGCCTCCGGAAAGGAATGGTTTAAAAATTCTTCTGCTTTTTGGGTTCCAATTCCAAATAGGCCCAGTTCCGTACTTTGACATTCAGGACATTGGACTGGGATCCTCGGTTTAATAAATTTACAACAATGACATTCTAGCCTTACACCTGTTTTGTGATAGGTAAGGGGTAGCTTGCAGTGTTGACATTCCATTATCTCACCACAATCTAAACATCTCATAACGGGGGCATATCCTCTTCGGTTTTGCAGTAAGATCACCTGCTCATCAGCGTCCAATCGTTCGTGGATTTTTCGTAACAATAGGCTTGAAATAAGCTGGTCTTTTTTTCCTGTCTCATCTTTTTCCTGTTTCATGTCAACTAAATGAACCTGTGGATAATATGCACCGCCATATCTGTCAGGAAGAGAGAGGTTTCCGTGTTTCCCCAGCTCTTTATTATAATAGCTTTCCAGGCTTGGAGTTGCGCTTGCCAGAACGACAACCGCGTTGTGGAGTTTTCCTCGAATTAGGGCAACATCTCTGGCATGATATCGAGGTGCTGGGGATTCCTGTTTGTATGCGGACTCCTGTTCCTCGTCCACAATAATTAGACCTAAGTTTTTCACTGGAGTAAAAACAGCGCTTCGTGCTCCTATGACCACACTACATTCACCACTGCATATTTTTCTCCAGGTCCAAGCCCGTATTCCTGAAGTCATTTTTGAGTGCCACAACGCCACCTTATCGCCAAACACAGCTGAAAACCGTCCGGCTATCTGAGGTGTTAGAGAAATTTCCGGAAGCAAAACAATTGCCGACATTTTCATATCAATACATTCTTTAACCGCTTCAATATATATCTCTGTTTTTCCGCTCCCCGTTACACCATGAAGTAGGCTAGAAACAAACTTCTGTCCTTTAATTTTTGGAATGAGCTCATCTAATACTGCCTGCTGTGATTCAGAGTAAGAGATATTTTTTTCAATGGGGTCAAAGGTGAATCCCGTAATGTCCGGTATGGATTCTACTGAGGTTAAACGAATATATCCCTTCTTTTCAAGTGCTCTGCATACAGTCATTGGGTTCGAGGCTAAATGTTTTAGATCTGTCACTGGTACCGAGGTGTTTTTCTTATGTAAAAAATCAACAAGGTTTCTTTGTGCAGGGGCGCTTGATAATAAACTGTCTAATTCCATATTATATAAAACCTCTGCATTCCATATTTTTTTTGGTGAATATTCCATGGATAATTGCGCTGGCAATACGGTTTTTGCGACCTGACCTATGGGAGTAAAATAATAGGTGCTCATCCAACAAATCAATTTCCAAAGAGTTTTGTCCAATACAGGATGAGTATCGATAAGAGACTCTATGTTTTTTATGGTTCCGGTAAATATCGGTTTTTTAGGAAAACCTACAATAATTCCATTCGTTTCTCTTTTTCCCAATGGTGCGGTGACTCTAGAACCTATATCAATCTGGTTCCTAAATTTCTGTGGAACAGAATAGGTAAAAATGTTGTAACTGGAAATTGGAAACGCAATATCTACAAACATGCTCTTTAAAAATAAGTGTCAAACAAATTATCAGTCAATAAAAACAGATATTAATTTGATATATAATAGTTTACGTTTTTAATAAATCATCTTTGCTTGTTTTCAACAAAAAAATCTCGCAATAATTATTTTGTGTTATTTTTTAAGAAAGCTTCTGTCTTTGTTCGTGACATTGGACTCAATAGATAAAAGGTCAAGTATTGTATCATAAACGTCTTGTTGTCTGTATTCCTGACGTTCTATTATCGACAGTGGTATTGAAGATTTAACTATTAATGGAACGTATTTTTGTTCAGGCGGCAATGATATGCCTGGCGGCATCCCATGAAACACCCGGTCATTTTCCATCAGAGATTCACCGTGATCTGATAAATAAATAAAAACATAAGGAGCCCCTGAGCTGTCAAGTCTGTTTATTATCTTGCCAAGAACATAATCTGTATAAAGTATCGTATTATCATATGAATTATACAGCTCATCAATGGTGCATTGATTCACCACATCTGCATCAAGGCACATGGGATGAAAGCGCTGAAATTCCGGTGGAATTCTTTTTTGATAGTTTGGCCCATGGCTACCACCACCAAGATGTAAGACAATGAACCTGTATCCAGAGGTGTATGATTGAAGGTTTTTATTTAACAAAGGTAAGACATCTTCATCATAACAACGACCATCATGCCCACAATTTGTAACTTTTATTTGTTCAACTGTACCACAATTGTCATAAAGACTAAAGTGGACATAGCATGCTGTATTAATACCAGCCATAGAGGTAACTGTTGGTAGGGGCACATCCCGTTTAACCATTATCTCTGGTAGTGCATATAGTGTTGAACCAAAAGTTGCTACCCCATTAAGTATGTGAAGATTTTTATCTTTTGATAGTATCGGATTAGTGTTTTTCCTGGTGTACCCATATAAACTAAAACTTTTCTGTCTCGCTGATTCTCCAATGGCCAGTACAACAACTAAATTATCTTCTACTAATGTGTGAGCAGAAACTTCAATATTCTTTTTTTCTTTTTCTGGGAGATATGTTTTCACAGAATTTTGGATTATGTTGATAATGCTTGTTATATGATTTAATGGAATAAGTTGATGAAAAATATATTTATTAGACATATTTGCAGCGCGATGTATGGGGTTAAACTGTGCGTATAACAACCCTATAGCGATGAAAAGCGATAGGATAAATAAGGTAATAGATTGGATTAAATATTTGACAGTACCTGCAAAGGTTATTTGAACAAAAAATATTGCCGTGATTGGCATGACTATTAAAAACAAAAAATATGGTATCATTTGGATTGACAATAACCCTCGTACTTCTGTAGTGTCAGTATTTATCGCATTCTTAATCATGTGATGGTCTATGGCAACATTATATTTAGAAATAAAATAAGCTGATGTTCCGCTCAGCAAAATAATAATAATTGCTAGGGGTTTAATCGTCCATCGGTGGGCAAAAAGCGTGAACACAGCAATAAAAAGGCAGAGGCCGGCAACATAAAACGCGCTTATTCCAACATAAGAAAATTCGTTTTTTAGATAAAACCATTTAGTGGTTTTATTAATATTTACAGCGTTGCAAACTATATATAATAATACAGAATACAATATGCAAAATGATATGTGAGAGACCTTGAATCTTATATTATTAATAAAATATTTTTTCATTGAAAATATTTTTATAGCCTTATTTTCCAGTATATAGAGACTATATACATTGGCAGGTTATGCTTTAAGGTCAGAGCGCGAGATAAAAGGGGGGGGTGATGAAAACTGTCTGGTTTTATAAATTAATTAATCCCCAAGTGGCCGTCTTTTTTTACCAGAACTCCTATCTAATTAAATCGATTTAATTACGTATAATTTTAATTCAGGAATGAGGTCCGGAGTTACTTTTACCGGAACGTTGTATACCCCCAGCGCCTTGATTGGTTCTTCAAGTTGAATTGTATGTCTATCCACAGAAATTCCTTTGTCCAATAATGCTTGGTGAATATCCTGGCTGGTAACAGAACCAAACATGCGCTCTTCTTCTCCTACCTGTACTTCAATTGTTATTTCTGCCTTAGTAATAGAATTTGACAAATCAATATATACTTTTTGAGCTCTTCCTGCACGACTTCTAACAACCTTTCTTTTTTCTTCGGCAATGGCTAAATTCTGTTTGGAGGCCCTCAGTGCAATACCGCGGGGGACCAGAAAGTTTCTTGCATATCCCGGTTTTACTTTGACTATATCCCCTGCTGTTCCGAGACTATCCATGTCTTTTAATAATATTACATCCATTTTATCATCCTTCCTGATTTACATTAGTATAGGGCATTAAAGCAATGTTTCGTGCTCTCTTAATTTCTCTTACTACCTTTCTGTGCATTTTTGCGCTTGTCCCTGTAACTCTCCGTGGCATAATTTTTCCCTGATCAGTAGTAAAGCGCCTTAGCAGTTTTACATCTTTGTAATTAATCTCTGTTATGCCGTTTTCTTTAAAATAGCAGTATTTCTTTTTGTTTATAAGTGCCATGTTTTCCTCTATTATTTTGGTTGGTCTGGTTGGTCTGAGATTACGTCATCTCCCTCTGTTTTTTTCTGGTTATTTTCTTCTAAACTTGGTGCGCTATCAGAACTGGAGGGTTCTGTGTTGGTGTCTTTTTCCTTCGTGGCTTGATCAGATTCGAGCACCTCGTCCTCAGATATAATATCACTTTGTTCTATAACGTCTGGTTTTTTATCCAAAAGCACTGTTTGATAACGCATCACAGATTCATTCAATTTTAAAAACATTCCAAAATTTATCAAGAAATTTTGTTCTTCATTCTCAAAATGAACTATAATATAATTTCCATATCTGTGATCTTTTATAGGATAGGCAAGACGTTTTTTTCCCCACACATAATGGTTTATAACTTTAACCTTTTTCTTTTGAAATTCCTCGTTAAGTGTGTCAATTATCTTATTTAACCGATCTTTTTCAAAACTTGGGCTTACAATATACATTGTTTCATAGTATCTCATATTTGTTTCTCCTAATTAAATAAAAATGGCGCTATAACTAAAGACACGACAGACATCAATTTAATTAAGATATTTAGAGATGGTCCTGATGTGTCTTTAAATGGGTCACCTACCGTATCGCCAACAACAGCGGCCTTATGTACATCTGATCCTTTGCCATATTTTTCACCGTTAATTTCTACCCCTTCTTCAATCATTTTTTTTGCATTATCCCAAGCTCCCCCTGCATTAGACTGAAAAATAGCCATCGCAACTCCACTGACAGTTACACCCGCTAATAATCCACCAAGTGCCTCGGGGCCCATATTAAATTGATTACCTATTAAGCCAATTATAATTGGTGAGACTATGGCTAATAAACCAGGAAGCATCATTTCTTTAATTGCTGATTGTGTCGAAATTTCTACACATCTGCCATGTTCTGCTTTGTCAAGACCAGCTTCATATGTTGTTTTATCAGCATCAGACCACTTTGACTCATCTCCTGTTTTCATAACCTCTAAAGCTGCTTTTAATTCTGGAATATCTCTAAATTGTCTCCTTACCTCTTCAATCATTGACATTGCAGCTCTTCCAACAGCGCCCATTGCCATCGATGAAAATAGAAATGGCAGCATTGCTCCAATAAATAATGCAGCCATAACAATTGGTACAGATATATCAATAATTAAAGCATTTCCAGTTTTTGCTTTAATTACTTCACTAAATGCTGCAAATAATGCTAATGTTGTTAATGCCGCTGATCCAATAGCAAAGCCTTTTCCTATTGCAGCGGTAGTATTGCCTACGGCATCTAATTTATCAGTTCTCTCTCTAACCTCTGCTGGTAATTCAGCCATTTCAGCTATTCCTCCAGCATTATCGGAAATAGGTCCATAAGCGTCAACAGCAAGCTGAATACCTGTATTTGCAAGCATTCCAAGAGCAGCCATTGCTACTCCATATAATCCTGCACATGTATGAGCGCCAACAATTGCCACAGCTATTATAACCATTGGTAAAAATGTTGATTGCATTCCAACACCTAAACCTGCTATTATATTTGTTGCAGCCCCTGTAATTGATTGATCAGCGACTGATTGAACTGGTTTTGTTCCTGTCCCTGTATAATATTCAGTAATCATTCCTATTCCTAAACCTGCAGCTAATCCAATTAGTGTAGCGTAAAAAATATTTAGTGCCACATCTATATCTACAATAGTAGTAGTAATTAAAAAATACATTACAGCTACCATAATAGCTGATGAACCAAATTCTCCAATATTTAATCCTTTTTGTGGATTTCCTCCCTCTTTCACTGATACCATAAATGTCCCAATAATTGAAACAATAATACCTGCGCCTGCAATATATAGTGGGAGCATTACATGCTCAGGACTTAAAGCTAATCCCAGTACCATAGAACCAATAATAGCTCCAACATAGGACTCAAATAAATCAGCTCCCATACCAGCAACATCTCCTACATTGTCTCCTACATTGTCTGCAATCGTTGCGGGATTCAGGGGATGATCTTCTGGTATTCCAGCTTCAACTTTTCCTACTAAATCTGCACCAACATCTGCAGCTTTAGTGTAGATACCTCCTCCAACTCTTGCAAAAAGAGCAATTGAAGAAGCTCCTAATGAAAATCCTGTTAATGCTTGCACTAATTTTTGAGGCGTTTCAAATAGATTAAATGATTCATAAATCACATATAATCCTGTTACCCCAAGTACTCCTAAGCCGACTACACTTAATCCCATTACTGAGCCACCTGTAAACGCAACATTTAGAGCCTTTGCAATTCCCGTTTGAGCAGCATGCGTTGTTCTATTGTTTGCTTTTGTCGCAACTTTCATTCCTAAAAATCCAGCCAAACCAGAGGCCAAGGCTCCAACTAAAAATGAAATTGATACTAACCAGGAATCTCCTTGATTATTTGCAGCAAAGGCTAATAAACATCCAACGATAATAATAAAAATTATCAGCACACGGTATTCGGCTTTTAAAAATGCCATTGCTCCGTCAGCTATACTTGCGCCAATTTGTTTCATTCTATCTGATCCTTCATCCTGACCATTAATCCATCTGGTTTTCCAAAACGCAAATAACATTGCCACTATACCTGCGCCAATCACATAATATAAATTATTCATTTTTACCTTTCTTTATTTCTTTTCATTAAATTGATTCATGGTTTTGTCCAAACCAATATACAAAATGGATTCTGCCGCATCCGCGACTGTTTGAATCATTTCATCGGCCAAAGGACTATCTTTTTTCCTAAATGGTTTTAAAACATACTTTTCTGCTGGTCTCTGGTGATCTTCTGCTGCCACTCCATACCGAAGACGCGGAAAACAGGTGCTACCCAAATGATAGATAATCGATTCCATTCCCCTGTGACATCCGTCTCCACCTTTAGGGCGAACTCTGACTCTCCCTAGTGGTAAATCTACATCATCTAAAATAACATGTAAATTACTTAAGGCAATGTCCATATCTCGGATAACGGATTTTACAGCTGTCCCGCTTTTATTCATTCCTGTTATAGGCTTTACCAAAAGAGCTTTCCCGTTTTTTTTCTGAGTATATACATAATCACCCTTGCCTGGTTTAAATGCAAGATTCCACCTGTGGGCCAATTCGTCTATAACCCAAAAACCAGCATTGTGTTTTGTTTCTGCATATATATCCCCTGGATTTCCAAGCCCTACGAAGGCAATCATGATTCTTCAGAATTTTCCTCATCAGAGTCTGGTTTGTCTGCGTCTTCTTCAGGTTCCTCGCCCTCTTTAAATTCAATCTCTTCTTCGGGCTCTTCTTCAACCTCTTCTTTTGGAAGCTGACAGCTTACAATTGTGAGTTCATCACTGGTTAAAACTTCTAATTCCTCTGAAACCTCCACGTCTTCAACATTCAAACTAGTATTTAACTCCAAGTCAGAGACATCTATCGCCAACTGTTCCGGAACATCGGCAGGGAGACAACTAATCTCAATAACGTTTAGATTTTGCATCATAACACCACCTTCTTTAACTCCTTCAGCTATTCCTTCCAAAACTAACGGCACAGAAATGGTCATCTTTTCGTCTCTGCGGATACGCATTAAATCGATGTGAACAATATCGTCTGTTACGGGGTGATATTGAATTTCCTTCAACATTACATATTGAGTAGAACCTTTTAGGTTTACTTCAAAAATTCGATGACCTGATCGCAGGGATTTCAAAAGCTCAAGCTCTATTACGGAAAGATTAATGTTTTCTTCACCCTTATAATAAAAATTTGCAGGGATGATTCCATTTTTTCTAAGAATTCGAGAAGACCGTCCTCCCTTTTCTTTTCTTTCCGTTAAGGTTAACTGTTCATATTGTTGTGCCATTTTTTCCTCCGATTAAAAACCAAAAAGCGCACTAACTGATTCACCTTTGTGAATCCGCTTTATTGCTTCTCCAAATATATTTGCTACTGAAACTATATCCATATTTGGTAGTTTTTTGGGTTCTGTAATAAATATACTATCAGTTAATAAGATATGTTTAATTTTAGATGATTGAATTCTTTCAAGGGCAGGTTCTGATAGAACTGGGTGGGTGGCAACGGCAGAGACTGAGATTGCACCGTGTTTTAGTGCTGCCTTTGCAGCGTTTACCAGTGTGCCTGCTGTATCAACCATATCATCTATAATAAGTACATCTTTTCCTTCTAAATCACCGATAAGGTGCTTAACCTCAGCTTTGTTTGGTGAATATCTGCGTTTATCAATTAAAGCAAAATGCATTCCAAGTCTTTTTGCATATGCCTGACTAATAGAAACTGAACCAACATCTGGTGAAAGCACCACCGTGTTTTCTGGAGATTGATATCGTTTTTTAATCTCATCTAGTAAAACAATTCTGCTATACAAGTGGTCAAACGGGATAGACGCAAAGCCTTGTATCTGGGTGGAGTGTAAATCCATACTAATGATACGACCTGCTCCGGATGCTGTAAATAAATCGACCATGACCCGAGAGGATATAGGGACACGTGGAGTGTCTTTTCTGTCTTGTCTTCCATATCCAAAATAAGGAACTACTGCCGTAACTCGTTTTGCAGATGCACGAACCGCAGCATCCAGCATGAGAATTAACTCTATAATGTTATCTGCAGGGCTGTTGGTTGATTGAAGGATAAAAACATCTTTTCCTCTAATGTTTTCTTCATATTTCACCCATAATTCACCATCAGCAAAATTCCTTATGGAAATTTCGCCAAGGGGGATACCTAGGTGTTCTGTAATTTTTTTAGCCAGTGGCTTATTACTTCTACCAGAAAATATCTTTAATTCATCTTTCACAATTATTGTTTATTACATTCCATTATAATAATATTTTTACCTGTTCTGCTGGGGCGTAGGGACTTGAACCCCAACTGCCGGGACCAAAACCCGGTGTCCTACCGTTAGACGACGCCCCAATAATTTTCAGAAATATAATTATGCAGCATTGGAAGGAGAGGTAACGATTGTGTGGTATAATGAATCAAAATGCAACTTTGCTGAGCTAGCAATAGATCCATTTTTAAAAATCCCGTACACAGTCGAGCCACTTCCCGACAAACTGGCATATATAGCACCTAAATCAATTAATGCTGTCTTTATTTCGCCAATTTTTGGATATGCTGGAAAAACTATTTTCTCAAAATCGTTTTTAAATATCTCTACAGGAAAAAGATTTTCCTGTAAAAGGCTGGCGAAGTTAGGAGATTTGTCTACATAGTCCAACTTATTTTTTATCATGCTATAAGCCCAGGATGTATCGATATGTACATTTGGGATTACCAACAAAACTGTTCCAATGACCGGACGGGGTAGGGTAGAAAGTATTTCCCCTGTTCCTTCTCCATGTTGGGTTCCGCCTTTAATAAAAAACGAAACATCCGATCCTAAGCTTAGGGCAATAGATTTCATCTGCGTTTCCGTTAAATCTAACTTATAAATTATGTTTAATCCTTTAATGATACCTGCGGCGTTCGATGATCCCCCTCCCAGGCCTGCGCCTGCGGGAATTTGTTTTTTAAGTTTTATGTCCACACCTTTAATGGTTGAAAATAGTTTCTTCATTTTTATCCATGTCTGGACACATAGGTTGGTATAATCATTTTTAAGCCAATCTGAATTAGATGAAAATTGACATTCTTTATCTGATTTACGAATTCTTAATTCATCACAATATTTCAACTCCTGATAAACCGTTGAAATATTGTGATAACCGTCTTTTCTTTGGCTTACTATCCTAAGGCCAATATTTATCTTAGCCCCGGTTTTTATCTTTAAATATGAGTCGATGATTTTTTTAATAGAGCTATTGCTTGGGTTGCCCACCCCATTTCTTTTCCTATAAATCCTAAATGGTCTGTGGTTGTGGCTTTAACAGATATCCGGTTTTTGGTAATGTGAATTATCTGTGAAAGATTCACTTTTATTTGGGGGATAAATTCTGAAATCTTTGGGTTCTGTAGGATAACAATTGTGTCAATGTTTTTAATTTCCCATCCAGCATTTATTATTTTTTCAACACAATCTTTTAAAAACAATGTACTGCTAACATTTTTCCACTTATTGTCACTGCTTGGAAAATAGCTGCCAATATCTCCAAGCCCAAGTGCTCCCAGGAGGGCATCTACAATCGCATGAATCAAAGCATCTCCATCTGAATGTCCTTGAGAACCAAAGGGAGAGGGAATAACAACACCGCCAACAATTAAAGGCTTATCTTTATTTAGAGGGTGTACATCCATTCCAATTCCAATTCTCGTTGTCATTCTGTTGTTGGGCGTTTTTGTGGGTTTTTCTGCGAAGGTGGTACGCTCATAATTGATTCAGCATATCTCCAATCTTCTTTCGTTGTAATTTTGATATTTTGATTACTACCTTCAACAATTCCTATAGAATATCCCATTTCTTCCATTATCATAGCTTCATCTGTTCCTATAATGTTTTTCCTTCGTGATGACAAAAATGCATTAACCAACTCCTTTTTGTTAAACGTTTGTGGAGTTTGAGCTAACCAAATTTTATTTCTATCAAGTGTTTTTTGTACCCTGCGACCGTGTGTAACTAACTTTACTGTATCAGTTACATTTTCTGCTACAATAACTCCATCAAAATTTACACAGCCCTTGATTGTTGATTCTATAAGTTCAATTGAGACAAATGGCCGTGCCCCATCATGTATACATACCTTATTACAAGATTGGGACACCTTCTTTAGTCCCCTATAAACAGAATCCTGTCTGTGGGGACCTCCAGAAATAACTATTATATTTTTGTCCAAAGAAGATAGAGTGTTTTTTATATTATTTACATTGTCTTGGGGGACAACCAATATAATTTCTTCAATTTTCTTGGATTGAAGAAAGGGTGTGAGCGTATGAATAAAAAGAGGGGTTTTACCTAACAGTTTAAATTGTTTTGTTTCTCCAAATCGAATTCCGCTGCCCGCTGCCGGAATGATTGCCGCTGTAGGCATAAATATAATCGATTAAATAACTAACATAGCGTCACCATAACTTAAAAACCTATAACCCTTCTTTTTTGCTTCCCCATAAGCTTTTTTTATAAGATTGACATTAGCAAAGGCAGAGGTCATCATAATAAGAGTGCTTTTGGGCATATGTAGGTTAGTGATAATACCATCAACCATCCTGAACTTATAGGGTGGATAAATAAACTTATCTGTCCATCCTCGCTTTGGAGTAACTTGAAACCCTGATACCGCAACTGTCTCCAGGGCGCGAACGCAGGAGGTCCCCACGGCAAAAACTTTTCGACGTTTTCTTTTTGTTTCATTTATAGCCATAGCAGTTTTTGGTGGAACCTCAAAATACTCCGAATCCATTTGGTGGCGATTTAAATCTTCTACCTGAATAGATCTAAATGTTCCTAACCCAATATGAAGAGTAACATAATTATGTTTTATCCCTCGTCTTTCTAGCTTTCCTAATAGGCTTTTTGTAAAATGAAGCCCTGCAGTGGGTGCTGCAACAGCCCCTCTTTCTTGAGCAAACACTGTTTGATACCGAGTTTTGTCCTTAGCTTCTGCGGGTCGTTTTATATAGGGCGGTAGTGGAGAATTTCCGATTTTTTCTATTACATCATATATAGGGCTGTCTCCATGCTCAAACCGTATAACTCTCCCTCCAGATATAGTATTGTCAATTACATCACAATATATTTTGGGTGTAAACATGAGCTTGTTTCCAATTCTAACTTTTCTGGCAGGTCGTACCATTGCTTCCCAAAGTTTGTTTTCCAGTTCTCTTAAAAGGAACACCTCAACTTGAGCATCTGTTTTGTCTTTGATTGCAAATAGGCGTGCCGGAAAAACTCTTGTATTATTCAATAAAACTAAGTCGTTTTTACGCATATAGTCTGTGATATTATAAAACAATTTATGTTCTATCTTTCCAGTGTCTTTATGTACAACCAATAGCTTGGATTTATCTCTTCGTTCTGCTGGATATTGAGCAATATACTTTTTAGGTAAGGGATAGTCAAAATCGCTCAGTTTATATTTTATTTTTTTTTCAATCATTAAAAAGTCCTTTTTGTTGTTTTTGTTCGTGTCCTAATAGCTTAAAAGCCTTTTCCTGCGCAATTCTTCCCCGGGAAGTCCGCTGAATAAAACCCTCTTTAATTAAATAAGGTTCATATACGTCTTCTACGGTGGTCACATCTTCGCTTACTGCTACAGCAAGAGAGCTAACCCCAACAGGCCCTCCATTAAAATTTTCAATTAATGCTTCTAATATTCTACGGTCCATATCATCCAACCCTGTTTCATCAATCCCCATCCCACTGAGTGATAAATTTGCCACGGATTTTGAAATGATCCCATCAGCTTTTACCTCGGCGAAATCACGTGTGCGGCGCAAAATCCGGTTCGCTATTCTCGGGGTCCCTCTTGAGCGCTTGGCAATTTCCATTGCGCCCTCATCATCTATTTCAACACCTAATATCTCAGCGGAACGGTTGATAATATGAAATAATTCCTCGGGCTCATAATAATCCACTCTTAAAACCACACCAAACCTATCCCGAAGGGGTGAGGTTAGGTTTCCTAGGCGAGTTGTTGCTCCAGTTAATGTAAACTGTTCAATGTTCAGCTGGACGCTTCTAGCGTTGGGACCCTTATCAATCATTATATCAATCGTATAGTCTTCCATTGCAGAATAAAGATATTCTTCCACCACGCTATTTAAACGATGAATTTCATCAATAAAAAAAACATCTCTTTTTTGAAGATTTGTCAACATTCCTGCCAAATCTCCTGCTCTCTCCATTACTGGTCCAGAGGTTGGCTTTATGTTGACATCTAGCTCTCTAGAAATTATATTTGCTAAGGTGGTTTTTCCTAAACCTGGGGGGCCAAATAATAAAACATGGTCTAAGGCATCACCCCTTTTGTTGGCAGCCTCAATATAAAGTTTTAAACTTTCAACATTTTCTTTTTGACCAATGAATTCATCAAAATGAGATGGTCTTAACGATTTTTCAACAGCGATGTCTTCTTCTTGTGGCGTTGGATCTATTAGTGGTAAGTCAGACATTATAAGGATATAAAGTATAAATTAAGCATTTTTAAAATCGCTCAAGCTACACCTTTGACTTGTGACATATCAAGAACGGAATGGCTGTGAAATAAATTATGGTAACCTGCCTTTATTTTCCGTTTTCTATCACTTTTCTTAAAAATTGACCGGTATGTGAATCTTTTTTATATATTAAACCCTCCGGGGTTCCTGAAAAAATAATATCTCCACCAGCATCTCCACCTTCAGGTCCTAAATCAATAATCCAATCTGCACATTTAATTACTTCTAAATTATGTTCAATAACAATAACAGTGTTCCCTCTGTCTACAAGTCGATGAAGCACGTTTAATAACATACGAATATCATCAAAATGTAGGCCCGTTGTCGGTTCGTCTAAAATATAAAGTGTGCTGTCATTGCTCACCCGGGAAAGCTCAGAAGCAAGTTTTACTCTTTGAGCTTCTCCTCCCGAAAGAGTTGTTGCCTGTTGACCCAATCGAATATATCCTAACCCCACTTCAAATAAAGTACTAAGTTTTTTATTAATAGATGGAATGTTCCTAAAAAAGTCGAGAGCTTCTTCAACAGATAGATCTAAAACGTCCGCTATTGTTTTTCCTTTATATTTTACTTCCAAGGTTTCTCTGTTATATCGGCTACCTTTACATGTTTCACAGGTTATATAAACATCAGGAAGGAAATTCATTTCTATTTTTATAATTCCATCCCCCTCACACTCACCGCATCGTCCTCCTTTAACATTGAAGGAAAATCGGCCCGGTTTATACCCCCTAAGTCTAGACTCTGGAAGTTGAGTAAATAAATCACGGACATATGTAAAAACCCCGGTATATGTGGCGGGATTGGATCGTGGTGTTCTTCCTATAGGTTTTTGGTCAATATTAACTGCTTTATCCAGTTGTTCCGTTCCCTGAATTTTATCAAATAGAAGGGGATGTTTTCGAGAACCGTGGAGTTCTTTTGCTAATATAGGATATAGCGTTTCATTGACAAGGGTACTTTTTCCGCTTCCGGATACTCCAGACACCAAAATAAATTTTCCTAAAGGAAATATAACATCAATTGATTTTAAGTTATTCCCTGAGGCTCCAAAAAGAATTAGTTCTTTTGCTTTTGTGTTTCGCCTGCTCTTTGGAACCAAAATTCGTTTTTTTCCAGACAAATATTCTCCAGTGAGCGATTTTTTAGATTTTAAAATGTTTTTTGGGGGCCCTGAAAAGACAACTTCGCCTCCATGCTCTCCTGCCCCTGGACCTAAATCAACCAAAAAATCTGCCGCCTCCATTGTTTCCTTATCGTGTTCAACAACCAAAATTGTGTTCCCTAAATCACGAAGTTTTTTTAAAGTGTTCAATAACCTTTTGTTGTCTCTGGGGTGGAGTCCGATAGAGGGTTCATCTAAAACATAAAGAACTCCCATCAATTGAGAACCTATTTGGGTTGCTAACCGAATACGTTGTGCTTCCCCCCCAGAAAGGGTGGAAGCAGACCTGTCAAGGGTTAAATAGTCAAGCCCAACATCATATAAAAATCTTAATCGTTCTTTTATTTCTTTCAAAATTTCCTGACTAATTATACGATCCATTGATTCTAATTTTAATTTTTGAATAAAACTCAATGCTTGATTGATAGACATGTGGGAAAGTTTTCCAAGATTTATTTCCCCCACAGTTACCGAAAGGCTCTCTTTTTTTAATCTTGCACCATTACATACAGAACAGGGGCGCATACTCATAAATTGTTCAATCCAATCGCGGATTCCACCAGATTTTGTCTGGTTATAGCGTCTCATTAGATTTGGAATAACACCTTCCCATTTTCCGGTGTATGTTCCCGACCAACGTTTCGATTTATACTTCATTTTCATCTGTTTACGACCTGCTCCGAATAAAAGTACCCTTCTTATATCTGAATCCAGGCGTCTCCATGGTGTGGTAAATTTAAAATGATATTGATGTGAAAGGTTTTTAAGTATGCCTCCATACCAATTACCCCTGGGTTGTTCTCCTAGTGGAATAATGGCCCCTTGAACAATAGATTTTTTTGTATCAGGAACCACAAGTTCTGGATTAATCTCCATATGTGAACCAATCCCATCACAGTGTGCGCAGGCACCAAATGGTGAATTAAAAGAAAACATTCTCGGGGTAAGTTCTGCCATAGAAACCCCACAATGTGGACAGGAAAAATGTTCGCTGAACAGATGGTCCTTATCGGGAAGTTCATTTATAACAATTAGACCTGATCCAATTTTGAGTGCTAACTCCACAGATTCTGTTAACCGCTCTTCACATCCTTTTTCGATTATAAGCCTGTCTATTACAACTTCAATAGTGTGTTTTTTGTTTTTACTTAGCTCTGGGATTTTGTTTAATAAAAAGACCTCTCCATTTACTCTAGCACGTAAAAACCCTTCCCTTTTTATTTCTTCAAGTACACCCCTGTGTTCTCCCTTTCTTCCACTTACAACTGGTGCAAGTAGATAAAATTTTGTGCCATTATTAAATTCTTTTACAGTGTCCACAATTTGTTGAACGCTCTGTTTTTGAATAGGTCGATCACACTTCCAGCAATGAGGTTTTCCAATGTGAGCAAACAATAAACGGAGATAATCGTGTATTTCCGTTACGGTCCCTACGGTGGATCGGGGATTCCTTGCTGTAGATCGCTGCTCTATTGATATAGCAGGAGAAAGACCTTCAATTGTATCCATTTCCGGTTTCTCCATAAGCCCTATAAACTGTCGAGCATAAGAGGAGAGGGATTCTACATATCTGCGCTGTCCTTCAGCATAAATAGTATCAAAAGCTAGTGAGGATTTTCCAGAACCAGAGAGACCTGTAATAACAGTAAGTTGATCTCTTGGAATATCCAGATCAATGTTTTTTAGATTGTGCTTCCGGGCCCCCCGAATAATTATTTTTTTTAGCGCAGCTTTACTCATTTAATATAGTATTAGAAAAAAAGAACAGTCCTTAATTTACCTATTTTAATAGATTTTTGGCAAAACCGAATTTCTTTTCTATGTACTAGAATACCTGTGTATTTTTTCTCCAGAACCTTACTCATTTTATATAATAATGAATTCTCTTAAAAACCATATTCTGATTGCCATGCCTCATTTATCTGATCCTTGTTTCGGGAAGTCTGTTGTTCTTTTGTGTGACCATACCACAGAAGGCGCTATGGGAATTGTCGTAAATCGTCCTATATCTGACCCGGAGCTAAAAAAGTTATTTTCGGAAATTTATCCCGATGGGAACAGTCTTTTAAAAAAGAATTCATCGGTCTATTTTGGTGGCCCCGTGATGCTCGAAAGGGGAATTGTTCTGCATACTCCAGATATATCTGTAAAGGGAACAATGAACATTTCAGATGATTTTGCACTAACGGCACATAAGGAAATATTGGATAATATAAGTGAAGACACTTCCTCATTACAGTTTAAATTGGCAATCGGACATGCCGGTTGGACAAGGGGACAACTTGAACGTGAAATTGAGAATGGAGACTGGCTAATCCAGGACACAACTAAAGACTTTATATTTAATACGCCGGATGAGCTAATGTGGAATCAAGCAGCCCTTTCATTCGGAATTAGTCCTTCTGAGTTTTCAGGGCATGGTGGCCTGGCATAAATTTGCCAGCATTTTATTATATATAATAAGTTTTTCACTTTCTTAGTCTGACATAGTATTTAAAATTAATGAGCCACTATAAATAGTGGAAAATATCTCCATCTTAATTTGTCCAAATTTACACTTAAAGATCACAATCACAATCTAAGACTAAATCTCGTTCATGAGTTTTTTTGGGGATTTGGAATGGCCTTTCATACGGTTTATGCAGTAATTCCACTATTTCTTTATGAGCTTGGAGCGCCAAGCGGTATTGCGGTTTCTGTCGGGGGACTCTTTTCGTTTTTAATTGCGGCACCACAATTAATCTCCGCCATTCTCTGGAGGAACATTCGCAATCTTAAATTGGCCGTGCTTTTTGTCCACACATTAGTTTGGGTTCCTCTCTTTATAATGGGCTTTATATTCACGTTTTTCTCACCCTCTGGGACCTCTTCGTGGACGTTTTACCTGTTTCTTTTTGTTTTTTATGGATTAGGCCTTGGTGTTGTCATTCCCGTTTGGGTAGACTTCCTAAGTGCTGTTACTCTTCGCAGGGCTAGAGGAACCTTTTTTGGGCTTTCTTTTGCGTTGGGAGGTTTTGGTAGTTTTTTAGGTGGCATTCTTTTAAGGTATCTCCTAAAAAGCGATATACCTTTTCCACAAAACTTCGGGGTTGGTTTTTTTATTTTCTGTTTTTCCACCATCATAGCAACGGTTGTATATATAGGTTATCGGGTAAATGAAAATCACCCAAAAAGAAATCCGCTATTGTTAAAAGAGTTTTTGGCTTTGGCAAAAACTATTATTAATGACCATAAAAATTTCCAGAAATATATTTTATCCAGAATTTTCTGTTGCGCACACCTTCCGGCGGTGAGTTTATATCCCGTTTACTGCCAGCAAAAACTTGGGTTTGATATTAGTGAGGCTGGCACCTTTACTATGATAAATGTCATTGCTTCAGGTTGTGCCAGTTATTTTACTGGAAAAATGGGGCAGCGTTTTGGTTATAAGTCCGGTATGGTGTTTTTTTGTTTATCTCATTTTTTGGCTGTTTTATTAGCTATCTTTTCACAAAATATAGTTTGGGTGTACGCTATCTTTCTCTGTATCGGAATGGCAAATGGTGCGTTTATGCCAGCAGCTATGAATATGGTTTATGATTTTTCTGGAGACAAAAATAATAAATTATACATGGCGTTAATAGACTCGATCCTGGCCCCTTTTGTTCTTTTCTTTATTTTTTTGACCAGCATACTGACTGAATGGGGATACCTGTTAACTGCGCTGTCTGGGATTGGTGTTAGTTTATTAATTGGACTGCTTATTTTGATTCTTTTTGTGAAAGACCCGGGGCTATTTCCTAAGTTTAATGCAGATACTTGAGGTTTTTCACTGCGCTCAGAACTACCATTAGCTCTATACCATCCCGGACCGATGTTCCCCACCGTCACAGTAAATTATGCTGCAATTAATAAAATCCGCTTCCTTTTTCATTAAAAGAGAAATTGTGTTAGCAACATCCTCTGGTGTGGTCGTGCGTCGCATTGGGTTTCTCCTTTTTGTGTTATCAATCCACTCTTCCCATCTGTCAGTAATTTTTGTAAGCGCTCTTGTAGGAGTCACCCCTGCTTGAATAGCGTTGGCTGTAATGCCATACTGTCCCAGTTCCCATCCAATTTGCCTAATAATGGCTTCCATAGCAACCTTGGCAACGCTCACCGGTCCATATCCTTCCATAGCAACATAGTTTCCCTCACTAGTAAGTCCTAAAATTCTAGATCCCTTGGTTAATAGATCTGCATTAAATAATTTTTGGGTCCAATATAAAAGTGAGTTACCCATGACATGAACTGTCATATCCATTTGTTTCTGTGTCACTGGGCGTTCCCCAAAAAAATTTGTTGTGGTTCCAAACGCAATTGAATGAAGCAAAAGTTTTACAGGTTTACCTTCTGTTATTTCCTTTATTTGAGGAATATATTTATCCATGGTTTCCTGTGAGGCGGCATTGGTGTTCCAGAAAACAACTCTGCCACCATTTATCTTGGATATTTCCTCTTTCGCCTCCTCCGCTTCTTTTTTTAACTCTCCCCTGTCTAGATGAAATCCTATAATACCATATCCCTGTTCTGCCATTTTTTTTGCAGTAGCCCCGCCATGACCAGCAGAGCATCCTAAAACTAACGCCCATTCAGACATTTATTTTCCTCTTAATAGTTTTTCTAAAATAAGACTATTATTGTAAACTAAAAAATCTTTATTGAGTTTACAATCTCTAATGATGTATCTGTAAATCCATCGTAAATTTACTGATTATCAAAAGTAACTAATGAATCGTAAATCGTCATATTCAAAAGAAGAGCTAATGGGTGCTGCCACCGGAGATATGTTTGGTAAAGAAAATGGTAAATTACCCCAACCACCTATGCTTATGGTCGATAGAATTACTCATATTTCAAAAGAAGGGGGTAGTTTTGACCGAGGAAAAATCATAGCAGCGTTGGACATTGATCCGAAACTGTGGTTCTTTAACTGTCATTTTATGAATGATCCGGTTATGCCAGGGTGCCTTGGGCTTGATGGGCTGTGGCAGCTTTTAGGGTTTTTCCTTTCATGGAGTGGTGGTAGGGGTCGGGGGAGAGCTTTGGGCGTAAAAGAACTAAAATTTAAGGGACAGGTTCGTCCATATCATGATTCTATTTCCTATCACATTGATATCCGTAAATTTGTTTCGCGGTCCATTTTTATGGTCTGGGGAAATGCTGTAGTAAAAGCCAATAATAAGGAAATATATTTTGCTAAGGACCTTCAGGTGGGTTTATTTAACAATTTAATTTGGGACACAGGAATGAATCCCGATTTAGACCCTTTTTAATTTACACTTTTAAAATACATTTATTATGGCCTTGCGTTGCGGAATAATCGGCTTGCCAAATGTAGGCAAATCCACTCTTTTTAATGCTCTCACTACCTCTTCTGTTCCTTCAGAAAATTATCCGTTTTGCACGATAGACCCCCATATAGGTGTAGTATCTTTACCAGACCAAAGACTTAACCGGCTTAAAGAAATTTATTCTCCTGAAACAGTCACCACGGCAACGATGGAGTTTACTGATATAGCGGGACTGGTTAAGGGTGCTAGTAAGGGCGAGGGTCTTGGAAACCGTTTTTTAGGACAAATTCGTCAGGTAGAGGCTCTGGTTCATGTGGTTCGGTGTTTTGAAGATAAAAACATCACCCATGTTGATAATGATGTCAATCCAGTTCGAGATGCAGAAACAATCGAAACTGAACTTTTGCTGGCCGACTTGGAAACCATTGAAAAACGATTAGCGCGAGCAGAAAAACTAGCAAAAAATGGTGACAGAATAATTAAAAAAGAGTATAGTTTTTTGTCTAGGCTGAGTCGTCATTGTAGCGACGGACACCGTGCAAGAACACTTCCCAGGGATAAGGATGAAAATAAAATCATTAAAACCCTGCACCTGCTTTCTGCAAAGCCGATTTTATATATCGCAAACGTCAGCGAGGGGGCGGTCAGCTCTAAAACCCGAAGTACGCACGTTAAGAGTTTATTTGATTTTGCAAAAAAAGAAGGTAATGAAGCAGTTAGGATTTGCGGGAAGATAGAACAAGAAATTTCAACGCTTTCACATGAAGAAAAACAGATGTTTTTAAAAGAATATGGACTTGAAGAGCCAGGGCTAAATAAGGTCATTCACGCTTCTTTTGATTTACTTGGGCTACAGACTTATTTTACAGGGGGCCCAAAAGAGGTCCGTGCTTGGACAATAAAAAAGGGGATCACAGCGCCTGAGGCGGCCGGCGTTATTCATACTGATTTTCAACGAGGGTTTATCAAGGCGGAGGTTTTTAAATATAGAGACCTAGATAGGCTTGGCTCAGAAAGGACGGTAAAAGATAAGGGTTTGGCAAGCATAGAGGGAAAGGAATATATAGTGAAAGAGGGGGACTGTATTTATTTTCGTTTTAATGTTTAAATTCTATCCCTTGAAGAATTCAAATGGCAATTAACCAGCCCAAAATAGGTGTTATTGGAGTGGGGCACTTAGGACAACACCATGTAAAACATTTAGCAAGAATGAAATATGTTAATTTTTCTGGTATTTATGATAAAGACCACGCCAGAGCTGAAAAAATAGCGTCCACATATAAAACGAAATCATTTGGTAGTTTAGGTGGGTTAATTAACGAATGCGATGGTTTGTCTATTGTAACTCCCACTGCCGATCATTATAATACGGCGTTAAAGTGTATTAAGGAGGGCAAACATGTTTTCATTGAAAAACCTATATCTGACTCTGTTAGCTCTGCAAATTCTCTTTTAAGGGCAGCTGATAAGAACGCCGTGTTTATTCAGGTCGGCCATATTGAAAGGTTAAACCCGGCTCTTCTTGCTATTAAAGATTATAAATTAGACCCTAAGTTTATTGAGATTCAGAGACTGGCTCCCTACTCTTCTCGAGGAACCGATGTTCCGGTCGTTTTGGACCTTATGATACACGACATTGATATTCTAATGTACTTTGTTGATTCTAAAGTAAAAAGCATTGCTGCTACGGGGCTCTCTATTATGACAGATTCTGTAGATATTGCTCATGCGCGGATTCGGTTCGAAAACGGAACCGTTGGGAGCCTTACCTCTAGCCGTATTGCAAAAGACAGGGTACGAAAAATTAAGGTCTTTCAAAAAAACATGTATATAACTATAGATATGCTTTTAACGCTTTCTGAGGTTTACAGAGTGACGGACAAAGATAAATCAAACAGTAAGTTTACGGCACAGTTTGACTATAAGGGAACACATCGGGAAATTATTTATGAAAAACCTAAGGTTAAATCAAAAGATCCTCTTCAAATGGAATTAGAAAACTTTACTGACTCTGTCAGGGGAAACGCATCTCCAATTGTTACCGGAAAGTCTGGAAGAGACGTGCTGGTGGTTGCAGAGCGCATTCATGATCTTATTTTAGAGGACCTCCATTAACTTGTTTGTATGAATATTAGTAATTTTTTCTTTAAATACCGTAGCTATACCCCTATTCCCCTTGCCGTGGGAATCCTTTATTTTTCCTCTCCGCGCCATGCTGTGTTAGAGGGGGGGGTTGTTCTTTTGGTTTTGGGAGAGTTTATGCGAATATGGGCTGTTAGGTATGCAGGTGGCGCAACAAGAACCATGGCAGTTGGGGCACCTTTCTTGTGCACCTCTGGGCCTTTTTCTAGGGTTCGAAATCCATTATATATTGGTAATATGATGATTTATACATCCTTCGTTCTAATCGCTGGCAATGAAAACCTTTGGGTTATGATGGGGGCAACATGGATGTTTTTTATCGTACAGTACAGTTTGATAGTTTCTCTTGAAGAAAATGCCCTTTTCAAGCTTTTCGGTGACGAGTATAACATATATAGAAGAAACGTTTCAGCGCTTATTCCCCGGATTTCTCCATGGAAGGGCGGGGCGCCTACCAATCCGGGTCGCCTTTTAAAAACTTTAAAAACAGAAAAACGGACACTGCAAAACATAGTACTTGTTCTGTTATTGGTTTTTTTAAGAAATCAAATATAGATTCAGGAAATGACAAACCCGCCTGAGTTAACATTTTTCTTGGTTGCCGGTGAGGCGTCCGGGGATATTCATGGTGCTAGGTTAATTCGCTCTCTAAAAAAACATAACCCCCGCACTAGATTTATCGGACATGGTGGCAATAATATGAAATCAGAGGGAATGGAAGTTATAGAGAGTGTTGAGTCTCTCGCTATAATGGGGTTTTTAGAGGTAATAAAACATCTTCCTTATATGTTAAGGGTTATGGGAAAAACTGTTAAAACTATTAAGCAGCTAAAGCCCGACCGCGTTATACTAATTGACTATCCGGGGTTCAACCTGCGACTTGCAAAAAGACTAAAGGGTCTCCCCCCCCCTATAACTTATTTCATTCTTCCGCAAGTATGGGCGTGGAAAGAAAAAAGAGTAGAAATATTAAAGAAATATATAAACCAATCTTTGTGTATTTTTCCCTTTGAACAAAAATGGTTTGAAAATAGAGGTGTTTCTGCTCAATACCCCGGACATCCTTTTTCTGAACCCTATATCCCTGAAGAAAATAAATTGGAGTTTTTTAAGCGTCACAACCTGGATATATCCAAACCTTTGCTGGTACTTCTTCCGGGAAGTAGGCAGCAAGAAATAGATAGACATTGGAATGTTTTTTTAAATACCGTTGAAAAAGTCCTTAAAAAAAAACCAGAGATACAGGTTTGTGTAGGCAAGGCCCCTAATGTAAACATAGGGCCAATTCCTAAACACGTTCGAGTTGAAAATAATTTAACTAAGTGTGCAATTCTTTATGCTGATGTAGCCCTAGCTTCTTCTGGAACCACCACTCTTGAGTGTGCCGTTCATGACACTCCTGTTGTTGTGTGCTATAAAATGTCAACACTCTCCTGGATTCTTATTAAACACCTATCCAAGGTTCCCTACGCATCCATGGTTAATCTTATTTCAGAAAAAAGAGTTGTTCCGGAATTTCTTCAATCTAAGATGAGGCCCAAATCCATTTCTGAAGCTCTTTTAGGGCTGTTCTATCAGTCTTCGGACCAAAAAAAAATGTTGTTTCATTTCGAGGGCGTGAGGAGAAGCCTGGGGCTTCCGGGGGTATACAAAAGAGCAGCACAGGCAATATGGAAAGAACACTCTTTGTGAGGCCTGAAACAAAAATGAAGTGGAAGGCCTCTCTGAGTAGAGTTTTACTTGCTTTTCTTTATGGTACCTGTCGCTGGGATGTTCAAGGTCAGGAACAAATCCAGAGATTGTCCTCTTCAGGTAAGGTTGTTATTATTGCAATTTGGCATGGTAAGGTTTTACCTGTTTTTATGAATTTAGCATCTAAACATTATCACGCCTTAGCTGGAATGCATAAAGACGCTGAACTTATTGCACAGATTGGTGCTAAGGTTGGATGGAGACTGCTACGAGGGTCAAGCTCTGACCGGGGAAAAGAGGTTTTTAAAGAAATGATTGCTGTTTTGTCCACTCCAGGGGAAGTTGTCGCTATGACCCCTGATGGCCCAAAGGGCCCAGCCAAAATACCAAAGGCCGGGGTGATCCGTGCAGCACAAAAATCCGGTGCGGTGGTTATTCCTGCAATAGGACAGGCAAAAAGACGTTGGGGATTTACAAACTGGGATACATTTTATGTGGCAAAACCCTTTAGTAAGATTGTATTACGTTATGGGAATCCTTTGGTATTTAAAAAAACCGATGATTTTCAGGAATGTACCATGAGATTAAAAAATGCTTTAGATTCACTTGAAACTGAGGTCGACCACATTCTTGGTGGACAGGTTGAATAAGGCTGTTCTAGTTCTTCTGGCTCCTCTGGGTGTTGTTTATAGGTTAATCATATGGGCGCGAAACCGTTTTTATGATATTGGCGTTTTTCCCTCTAAAAGGTTACCTTGTAAGGTTGTTAGTATTGGGAATGTCACCTTGGGTGGGACAGGAAAAACGCCTGCAGTTATCACATTAGCAAAATATTTTCAAAAACGAGCTGTTTCGGTTGCTGTGCTCAGCAGGGGTTATGGTCGTAAAACAAAAAAAACAGTTCTTGTAACAGATGGAAACGAAATCCAATCGGATTGGAAGGATGTTGGTGATGAGGCCTTTCTTCTCGCACATTCCCTTAATTCTGTTCCTATTGTTGTCGATAATAATCGATTTAGAGGTGGAAGTTTTTTAATTAAAAGCTATAACCCAGATATTATTATTTTGGATGACGCATTTCAACACCGACACATTAAACGGGATATTGATGTCGTTCTATTAAACTCCATAGAAACATTGAGAGGCCACCGCTTAATTCCATTTGGCAATTTAAGGGAACCAATGGGGCAGCTTAAAAGGGCTGATATAATTATTCTAAGTAAGACAAACTTAGGAGACTTTCCGAAAGATATACATGTTGAGCAGCTTTCTGGGGCCCCTCTGCACAAAGCTGAGATTAAGGCTGAAGCTTTTTTAAAGGACAACGATAATACTAAGGTTCCTATTCACAGGTTTCATAATAAAAAAGGTGTAATGGTCACAAGCGTTGGTAGCCCCGACGGCGTCTCCAAAATAGCAGACAAGGTAAAGTTGAACGTTGCAACTCATCTTCGCTTTCGAGATCATCATGCTTACAATCAAAATGATTGTAATAAAATTGACAGCGCTCTAAAAGAAAAAAAAGGTGACTATGTTTTAACCACTGAAAAAGATATTTTTAAACTTTGTTCTGTTTTTGAAAAAAATAATATGTTAAACATATCCAAAAAAGTCTACAGTTTGCCTATTAAGTTTGTGTTTCAAGATAATACATTAGATGAAATTTGGACACAATTAAGCTGATTGTAATATAGACTGCTTTTATTTTTTCCATTTTTCTGTTAATTTTTATTGAACAAAATATCAAATAACTAATAAAAATGGCGGGGTGTTATGCAAAAAGGAAGTGTAAATAAGGTTGTTATAGTAGGACATATTGGGGCAGCCCCAGAGACGCGGTTTACCCCCTCTGGAACTGCCGTTGCGAACTTTAGCTTAGCAACAAATGAGTCCAGAAAAAGCTCAGAAGGGGAATATCAAGATCATACAGAATGGCATAACTGTGTTTTGTTTGGAAAACGAGCAGAGTTTGCTGGTGAATACCTAAAAAAAGGGCAATTAGTTTATCTTGAGGGAAGACTACAAACCCGATCTTGGGAAGATGATAGTGGAACAAAAAAATACAAAACAGAGGTAATTGGAAACGAAATAACCATGTTAGGTAAAAAGGTAGGCACAGATAGTTCTTCGCAACAGAGTAATGATCCCTCTGATGACGATTTGCCTTTTTAGTATACTTTAGCCCTGTTTAAAACAGGGAAAAGTAGCGAACAGTAGACCTTCTTATCCCACAACCTTATTTAAAATAAACGTAGAAAAAAAACCCCAATCCTTAAGTAACTATTCCCCAAGGCCCCGTTGGGTACGATACCTGTTGGGATATTTTTCTATGTTTTTATGCAGTCTTGGTGCGCGGATTAAAATAATTGGACGGCAACACATTCCGGACAGCGGGCCATATGTTGTCGTCATCAATCACTTTAGCTATATCGATCCAGTCTTTGTAATACATGCGCTCCAGAAACCAATTAGTTTTTTAGCGGCTAGTGATCAGATAATTGAGACACAGTTTATTTGGGCTCCTTTTTTATATGGATTTATACCTACAGACCGAACCAGCCTGGCTCCCTCCACAATCAAAAACTCAATTCGTGCACTTAAAGGCGGTGAGATTTTAGGTGTGTTCCCTGAAGGGACATCTTTATCTAATGTTCTTCGGCCGGCAAAAAACGGCGCTGCCTTTCTTTCGGCTGCCGGGAAGACACCCCTACTTCCTATTGGAATTACCGGTTTAGAAAATGCCTGGGAAATGATGTTTAAGGGTGTTCGTCCATCAGTTAATATTAGAATAGGCAAACCTTTTGGGCCTTATAAAATATCAAAATTAAAAAACGATAAAGAGCGTGACCTGAAAGAAATTGGATCTGAAATTATGTGTAGAATCGCCGCCCTTCTTCCTGAAAGCGCACACGGCTCTTTTAAACACAACAAAACTATAAACGAGTATCAGAAGAAAAACGCGCTGCCTGGTTTTTAAAACCCAGAATAAATAATCCACCTAAGGTTATTATTCCCCCTATGGCCGTGTTGGGGGAAACCTGCTCAAAAAAAATAAAATAGGCAGCTGCAGAGGCAATGATGGTTTCGCCAAGGGGGACCGAAGAGACAACTGAGGGTGGTAAAATTTTTATTGAATAATTAAGTATGGCATGTCCTAAAATTGACGGGAAAAAACCCAGCGCAAGAAAAAAAATAAAATCTGTGCTGGAAAAATAAAATAGACGGTCCCCTCTGATTAAAGAAAGCACAACCAGCGTCATTGCTGCTACCATAAAAAGATGTCTACTATAAACTATTGTTGATGTGTTTTGCCTCACTTTTTCTGCAATTAAAAAAACCAGCGCAATACACGCAGAACAGCAAATTGCAAGAAGGTTTCCTATTGTTTCCTGTGAGCTCATATCTATAGAAAACCCGTGTACAATCACTACGCCAATAATCGAAATCAAAATTGCAAAATAAGTTATCAATGGAAAGCGTCTTTTAAGAATAAATACCTCAATAAACAAAGTAAAGAGTGGCGCAGTTGTTCCTAATAGGGTTGCATTGGAAATTTTTGTAAGCTTAACTGCTGAAAAGAAAAAGGCAAAATGAAAACCGAGAAGAATTCCTGCAAAGATAACAGGAGTTCTCCATTGTGATTTTAGTTTTCCCTGATTTTTAAACCCGCTGTAAGCCCAAAGGAAAAATGAGGCCAGCCCCATTCGCCAGAATGCAATAACAACAGCGGAAACATCAGGAAGGAATCGGGCTATAATGGATGAGGAGCTGACCGATAAAAGAGCAACAACCAGTAAAAAGGGGTTAATTCTCTGTACACCGCTCACTGAATGGAGACTCTGTCAAGGTATGGTGGTTATTGGTGGTTTCTCTTAAATTAAAACTTCCAGTAAAAAGCTATAATATATGGTTGAGAATGAAGACCAAAGCGAAAATGCTCATTTACAGCATAAATAAAACCAAAGTCAAAATGGATAGGACGAATGGATCTAAAATCGTCTTCTGTTACGGGAGTATCTTTAATTTTATATGTGTAATTGTCACTAAAGGGTCCATCGCTGTGTGTCCTTTGGCTAAGCTCTAAAAAGAATGGATCATAAAAAGCCTCCCCAATCATTTTTAATTGGGGTGTAATGTCTATATCTAATCCCCAATATATACGATAAGGATATGTATCGTGATTTAGGGGGATTTGCACTAAGGCTCCTACGGTGTTAGATATCCTTCCTCGCATGCCTTTTCTGGACTTTGAAAAGGTGTAGGCCGAAAAAAACTCAACCATAAAATCTAAATCATCAGTTTCCTCTACATCCAAAGGGTCTTCTTCATCATAATACTCTTTCCCGCCTTCAATCGTTGCGCCTATTGGAAAATATCCACCATAGTTTTTTTCTTCGTAATTATTGCACTGCTCACTATCAACACAAACCGAAGCCATCCCGGATTGCCAGGTTACTTTGTTCGGCTGCCAAAAGGTGTGAAAATGTCCGCCGACAGCTAGTGCAGACTCTTTTTCCCAATTACCTTTTTGAAAAAGCATATATTTAGGCCTTAAATTAAAATCACCCCAATAGAAGGCACTCCATTGTGTGGTCACCATTAATTTATCCGACAACCCAAAACCAAAAGACAGGCCGCTTAAATATAAGGTGCCATCATCAAGCACATAAGCCGTGGGGTCAAAAAATGTATCAATAAGCCTCTCTTCCCCCATGGCAAATTTAATGTCCTTGCCTGTTGTGCTCCCCGTACCTGTTCCTGTTCCAAACAATAAATCAGCAAGACTATAGGGTCTTCGATATTTTGTGGTTGAATTTTCCTTTTTTTCTGTTGTTTGGGTTACTTGGCTGGCTTCTTTTATATCTAAAATATCTGATTTTACAATGTTCAAAGTTCCCACTTTGGTTTTTAATTGAATTGTTTCATCCGTTTCGCTCAGCTTTGTTCCTCTGAATATTTCCCCGCTATTTAGTATAACTTCATATTCTAGCTGAACCAGCTCATTCTTGTTCACTATAACAGAGCCATACTTTGTCTTAATAGTGTGTGTGGTGTCTGTCTCCTCCTGAACCGTACCAACAATGATGGTTCCATCTTGGAGCTTGAATTGTTGGTCCTGAGAGAAAAGTGTGGAAATAGTTATTATTAGCAACAGTTTATAAGCTAGTTTCATAAATCCTTTTTCCTTTTTTTGTGTCAAACATTTAAATTGTTTCACCTAAACTATTTTGTAACGGTGACTGTTCTGGATTGGACAATTGTAGGCCCAACACCAAGGGTTACAATTCCGAGTCCCACAGCTATGCCGACATCTACAATGCCTACTTGGGTTTGTATTTCATAATTCGCAGAATTGTCAGCCATTTCATCGGTGTTTACTGTGTTTAGTGGAATCAATCCGTACAATAAATAAAATTGCCGTGCAGTTACTCTTATTCCTGTTTCTGGACCTGTCCCTATTGTATGTACATGGGTTGAGCATGCAACAATTAATAGCGCAATTATAACCATAAGGGCTGTTATCTTCTTTTTCATTATAGTTTTCCTTTATGTGTTATTGTACCTATTGATGATTCTATGCTTTCCATTTCAGTTTCATATTGGGTTCGTGGTATGATAAAATCAACCTGATAAAATTCTTTTACCCGTATATATAATTTAATAACAACATGGTTTTTACCGCGAACTAAATATTGTTTCGCACTTAGGTTGTTAATATTAAAAGTATTTGTTTTATATCCATCGCCATGTATTTTTGATTGAATACTGGAAATAATATCTTCAGAAATAAAACTAAAGTCTTTTTTGTCTGTAATTACTTTCGAGACAATACATTGAGAGCCGCCCTGTGACCGGAAAGCATTCACCAATATTAATTTAGTGGGTTCTCCCAGTAAACTAAAAGATCGGGTTAATTTAGATTTCAATAGGCTATCTAAAGGGCTCCAATTAGCTGGAACATTCATCATAAATCCCTCGTCATCAGTGATGGCTTTAGGATTTAGTAGTTCATAATTAATATTAAAATCCAGATTCTTTTTTTCTTTTTCAACTTTACCGTTCTCGGTATTACAGCAAATAATGCTCAAGAATATTGGTATTAAAAGTGTTTTTGGGTTTAGCGGTGTGTTATTCATTGAGTCTATTATCAAGAAGTTACAGGATTAACATTCTGGCCTTCAATTTATTTCTTTGTAATAAAGCGGGGTGAGTGCTCCAGAAAAAGCCGTGGCCACCCTTTAAAAGATGGCCGGAAAAAGGCTGTGTGTCTTTCTCTTTTATCCAAAAATCATACCATATAAAAAATAAGTTCTATTTTATCATGTTTTAGGGGAAGTAATTTTATTTAATATATTCATCAGCTAATGATAATCTTGGAAAGCAAAATAACGTCCTTACTCTCTGTCTGTTTTTTTCTGTCTCTTGTTTTTGGAGCCAACTCAAAAAAACTAAAAGAGGATCTTGCGTTTCAGGCCGTATTGCCTCTTGTTGAGGCTAAAAATATTCCCCTAGATTATGTGGTGAGTTCGTTCTCTTCAGATTCGGTGAAAATTTACGAGGACATTCCAAATAGATTTGAATTTGCCTACGAGAAAAAAGAATATCCGGAGTATAAGAAATTTTTTCTTACTAAAAAACGAATCAGAGATGGGGTTGGGTTTTATAATCTTAAGGCTGGGTTGATTGAATCAATATCAGACAGTTTGAAGGTAGACCCGTTCTTAATTCTAAGTATTACGGGAATTGAAAGTAATTTTGGGTCTTTTCCGGGCCGCTATGATGTGTTTAGTGCTCTGTACACAATTATTCACACTATGCCAAAGAAAAAAAACTGGGCATCAAAAGAATTAGCAGAGTTTTTAGATTACTGTTATCGAGATAATATCCCTGTTCACTCTATTCCTGGTTCATATGCAGGTGCGTTTGGTTTTGGGCAGTTTATCCCTTCAAGTTTCAATCGGTTTGCCGTTGATTTTGATGGAGACGGTGTTCGCCGATTTAATGAGTGGGCAGATGTAATGGCAAGTATAGCAAATTATCTTATAAAAAATGGTTATGAACCTGGAGGCTCATTTGAACGAAACTCAAAAAACTGGAAATCTATTTATGCTTACAACCATCACGATAACTATGTGATGGCAGTCTTAGATCTACGGCTGGAATACAAACAGCGCATCTCTGGAAAATAATCCCCTTACCCGTACCAAAACTTAAAAAACCTCTTAAACCATTTTTTTGTTACATCCGCAATAGGAAACCACCACAGTTCTTTTTTTAGTCCTAACCTGTCTTCACACACAGCCTGAACCTGAGAAAAGGCCTTGAGCCCCTCGGGGCCATGAACACGCCCAATGCCAGACACTCCCACACCTCCAAAGGGAAGAGATGCACAAATATAATTCGAGTTAATATCATTAATACAAACAGAGCCTGCCCTTATCTGGCCGGCAACCCTCCTGGCTTTTCTTCGGTTTTTAGAAAACACAGAAGCGCTTAATCCAAACTCTGTGTCATTTGCTTTGTCTATGGCCTCTTTTTCTGATTGAACCCGGGTTATTATAATCACTGGTCCAAATATTTCAGATTGCGTTGACAAAGATGAGCTACTGTCTATTTCAATGATTGTTGGTGGCAAAAAACACGAGCTGTCTTCTATTATCTTTTTATCGTCTAAATGAAAGGTTATTCCCTCGCCTCGGGTTTCATTTAGAAAGGATTTCACTGCCTGTTTCTGGTTTTGGTTTATCATTCCCCCTATGTCTGCTCTTTCCGGGTTGTCGGATTGTGTAAGGTTTAATACCTGTTTTTTAAGGCGTTCAATAAATAAATCTGCAATCGAATCCATTACATAAATTTTTTCTACAGAAATACAGGTCTGACCGCAATTTGAAAAACCACCCCACACAGCTGCAGAAACAGAGCGGGCTAGGTCCGCATCCTCTAAAACAATCATTGGGTCACACCCTCCTAGTTCTAAAATAGACGGCTTAAGCAGTTTGCCACAGGATTCGGCAATAATCCTGCCAACCTTTACGCTCCCCGTAAAACAAATTATATCTGTCATAGGGCTGTCCACCAGCGCTGCTCCGGTATCACCAAATCCGTGGACGACCTGAAATACGTCTTTAGGAACTCCTCCCTCTATAAAGATTTGTCTGATTTTGTTACCTGTAAGTGGTGTTAACTCGGACGGCTTAAGCACCACTGTGTTCCCCGAAAGAAGCGCTTCCACAACCGGGGACGCAGTGAGAATAAGCGGATAGTTCCAGGGGGAAATGATTCCAGCTGTTCCGTGAGGAAAATATCGAATATATGTTTTTTTGTGTATAAAAATACCGGGGGATCGTTTCTCTTGTGATAAAACAAGGGGCGCATGGCTACACATATATTTAAGATGTTCCGCAGCCGTCATTACCTCTATAAAACTATCCCAAAATGGTTTCCCCGTTTCTTCAGAAATAAGGGATATAAGTTCGTCTGATTTTTTTACAAGCTGCTTTCGCACCTCTTTAAGTATCAACGCTCTTTCTTTTACCCTAAGTCGTCTCCATTTTTTTTGTACTGAGACGCTTTCTTTAAGAATATTGTCCAATATACTGGGGCTAGTTTTGTATACCTTTCCCACTTCCATCTGCGTTAGGGGGTTTGTAGATATAATCGTATCAGTCACTAAAAAAGAAAAGTTGTTTAATTAGAATGTGTTTTCACGGGTATGATAAACATTTATTATATGTGTAAATTTAAGAAGAACAATGCGTATATCAGTTAAACTATGAAAAACAAACACAGTTTAAAGGGTCTATATAAAACACTCTTATATTTATTGTTGGGCCTTCTATTTACCTGTACTTCTTGCAATAAAAAACATGAACATGGAGTCTCTTATTCCTTATTAGTTGCCGGGGATGAGGTAAAAAAATCAGGAAAATTAATTCAGGGTCTACCGCTAGGTCTTAATAAAATATTTTATAATTCGTCCACAGTAGATACGGTAATTATTGCTGTTCATGGGTATGGTTCGCTTGGGTATGAGTGGGTCTATCCTTTAAAATATATGGCGGAATCAAAAAAACAGGTTTTTTATTATAGATGGAACTGGAACAGGTGTCCAAAAAGTGCTACAGAAATCTTACTTTCTAGTTTAAAAAACCTTTTTAAAAAATACCCAACGATAAAACATCTTATTGTGTTTGGTCACAGCTATGGTGGTATTATAACGGCTAATTTAATTGATGACCCTCTTGGTTCTGTGGAGATTCATAGTGTTGCAGCTCCTCTTTCTGGTTATCCAAAATTTAACAAAAAGTGTCCTGATTGGCCTGACTATAAAAAAATGAAATTAATAAATTCTTTTACTCAGTGGAGAACTCAACACAAGCAAGACGGGGCCTTTCTGTCTTTAGCTGTCGATCCTCAGGAGATTTCGGTTCGTGGAGGCAGTGTGGTGCAGTTGCCAGACAGTTTAAATGGCAGACGGTTGGGTCACAATAGATCTATATCATATGTGGTAAATGAATGTTTTGAAAAACAATCTAAATTTTAAAAATTATAGAAATGTTAAAAATATTAGATATAGGTCATAAAGGGTCTTCGCTTGAGTCTGCCGTTGGTGTGCTGGAAACAGAAATAAGTCGTTATCAGTTTGAAGGAAGCGTGCGCTGTATAAAAATTATTCATGGACATGGGTGGGGCAAGTTGCGTGAGGCCGTTAGGGAGTGGTGCTGTGAACAGGAGGGAAGGTTTAGGGCCGTGGTTTTCGGTGAAGATTATGATATTTTTCATAAAGAGACTTCAGAGATGAGAGCTGACTGTGGGAACCCTCATGATATTGATCTAGGTCGAAAAAATCGTGCTGTTACTTATCTGTGGTTGTGGTAATATATTCTACTTAAAAAGAATTTTATAATTCTGGATATATTTTATAATTTTCTTGACAACCGTACTTTTTTCTAGGTAATATATAAAAATGACAGAGATTGTCATTTTAAATCTTCCCGAGGTAAAAGGAAATTATTAGAGAATGTGTTTGGCTGTTTATAGAGGAGCTTTTTAATAAACATTACACTTATATCAGGATTTGTAGCTGTTATAGGTTCAAGGGTGTTTTTTAAAACAACACAAGAGAAAAAATTAATATGGCGTTAAAAATAAATTTAGTGGGTGAGTTCGGTGGAAAAGGTACCAAATTGGGTATCCGCATCCCCCTTACCTCGGATCTTAACCTGAACCTCGAGTTCACCCACGGTAATGTGTCTTTAAAAAAGAATAAAGAATTTCACTATTCAGTGTGTGTTAAGGAAGGCATTGTTTAAATTTAATGGCCTATTTAATAAAAAAAACTAAAAAATTGTGTTTCACATACGATTATTAGACAATAGGGTGTGAAAAATCTAAAGGAGTAATCATTATATGGATATTGCAACATTAATTGGAATAATCGCTGGGCTTGGTATGATAATGGGTGGAATCTTTTCCGCCGCGGCAGCAGCTGGAGCAGGAACAGGTGTTTTTATTTCTCCCAGTAGTTTTATTATCGTATTTGGAGGAATGATAGCTTCTGTGGCTGTTGCTTTTCCTTTGAATGATATAATGGCACTAGGGGCAGCCATCGGTGCAACCTTTAAGGGAAGCGGTGCTAAGCTGGGAACTTATGTAGAAGAGGCCGTTGAGGTTTCTGAGGTTGCCAGAAAAGGCACTACCGAACTTGAAGGAAAGCTTGGGTCCGTAAAAAACTTCTTTTTTAAAGATGGTCTTCAAATGGTTGTTGATGGCTACTCAGAAGACGAGATTACTGATATTTTAAACACCAGAATTGATTATAGAGAGGTAAGAGAAAAAGCACAGGCAAATTTATTTAAGACAATGGGGAATATGGCACCGGCCTGGGGTATGGTTGGTACGTTGATTGGTTTGGTTATCATGCTTTCGGGGTTTGGTGGGGCCGGGGGCACGGATGCGCTAGGTGCCGGTATGTCTGCTGCTCTTATTACAACGTTCTATGGGTCTGTTTTGGCAAACCTTTTTTTTCTACCTATGGCAGCAAAGGTAGATAGCCGAATACAGTTTACCTCCACTATACAGGCGCTGCTTGTTGAGGGGGCAAAGTTAATTCACCAAAAGAAACACCCTATTATTGTAAGGGAAAAGTTGAACTCCTTTATTCCTCCAAAAGAGTGGAAGAGAGAGGGTTAGTTGGCAAAAACATTAGATTATAAAAAAGGATTTAAGTCCGGGGCGGCCTCCGTTGATGAGGGGTTGCCAGGTTGGTTTGGAACCTTTGCTGATATGATGACCCTTTTAATGGCTTTCTTTGTTCTTCTTGTTGCTATGTCAACCCTTGATCCTGTGAAACTTCAAGAAATGTCTGATTCTATGGGCAAGTCCGTTGGTTCAACGAAAAAGATGGAAGGAGCTATGGACCTGGCTGATATTAAATCTGAGACAGTTGCCATGTTAGAAAAACAGGAAAACGAAGAAATAAAGGAAAAGGTTGAGGTTTTTTCAACCCCCGATGGTTTGGTTATTTCTATATCTCAAGAGGCAAGCTTTGACGGTGGGTCAGCTGCTCTTAAGCCTGAGTTTCAACCTATTTTAGATAAACTAGTTCCAATTATTAACGCTCCAAATAATTACCACCCTGTCCTTATTGAGGGGCATACAGATAATCGCCCCATCCCTAAACGATTACTGAAAAAGTATGCTTCTAACTGGGAACTATCTGCTGCCCGTGCCTCGTCCGTTGTGCGCAGGCTTATAAATATGGATGTAGATCCACTAAGACTTGAGGCAACAGGTATGGCTGAGTTTTCTCCCAGGGAAAAGCCTCCATTTCCACGGCTTTTGGATCAGCCCTGGATTGCTGAACAAAACAATAGCCCTGAGGGTAGATCAAAAAATAGGCGGGTAGAAATACTCTTTCCGAAGAGAACTACAAAAGATCAAATGGGTCCCAAGGTTCAAGAAGAGGTTGTAACAGAAACTGCAAACGCAGAATAATATATTTTTTAGTTTAATAAAATTTTAAGCCTCATAAATAATGAGGCTTTTTTGTTTTACCTTAGAAACAGTATGGTCGTAAAATACAGTTTAATTTTATAGTTCTGCCTGAGCGGCTGCTAGCCGCGCAATGGGCACCCGAAACGGAGAGCAGCTTACATAATCTAAACCGCTGTCTTTGCAAAACTTAATGGAATTAGGATCTCCGCCGTGCTCCCCACAAATACCAATCTTTAATTCTGGATTAACCGCCCTGCCTAGCTTAACCGCCATGGACACCAACTTTCCAACGCCAGCTATATCTAGAGACTGAAAGGGGTCGTGAGAAAGAATTTTTCGGTCTAAATAGTCTGGCAAGAAGGAGCCAATATCGTCCCGACTAAAACCGTATGTTGTTTGGGTTAAATCATTTGTCCCAAAGCTGAAAAACTCAGCGCTCTCTGCAATTTCATCGGCCGTAAGACAGGCCCTTGGTAGTTCAATCATTGTGCCAACGGTAAAATTAAATTTAACCCCTGTTTCCTTTAATATGTCTTTTGCCACCTCTCTTATAATTTTTTCTTGATCTAAAAACTCTGTTACGGTCCCTACCAGTGGAATCATAATTTCCGGAAAAACAGAGGTGCCCTCTTTTGTAAGTTCTGCTGTCGCCTCCAAGATGGCTCTTGATTGCATTTGTGTAATTTCTGGATATGCAATCCCAAGGCGACATCCACGATGTCCTAACATGGGATTTAATTCATGTAGGTTTGAAATTCGTTTTTTAATGTTTGCCCTGTTTTGGCCTACGTGTTCTGCAAGGTCGCTTATTTGGTCTTCTGTTAGTGTTATAAATTCATGTAGTGGGGGGTCCAAAAGGCGTATGGTTACGGGTTTCTCTCCTATTTCCTTCAAAATCCCTCTGAAATCATTTTTCTGGAAAGGAAGTAATTCCATTACAGCCGATCGTCTGTCTGATTTATTTTCTGCCAAAATCATTTTTCGTATAGCCATAATTCTCAGCTCATCAAAAAACATATGCTCTGTTCGGCATAGCCCAATCCCTTCAGCCCCAAACCTTATTGCTTGTGCCGCATCTTCAGGCGTATCGGCATTGGCTCTAATCTTTAATTGTCTAATTTCGTCCGACCATTTCATTAGTGTTCTATACTCAATGTGTGTATCGGGGTCTGTAGGAATTAGTCCAACCTTTCCTGCGTAAACTTTTCCAGTTGTACCATTCATGGTAATCCAGTCCCCCTCTTTAAGGGTTGTTTTGTCAATGGAGACCTCTCTCTTTTTCGTGTTTATATGGAGATCTCCACAGCCTACAATACAACATTTTCCCCAGCCCCTTGCAACCAACGCAGCGTGAGATGTCATTCCCCCTTTGGCAGTAAGGATTGCTTCCGCGGCATGCATCCCATGTACATCTTCAGGTGATGTTTCTTCCCTTATTAAAACGACTTTTTCTCCTCTCTTTTGCCATAACTCAGCATCGTCCGCTGTGAAAACAGCTTTTCCCACGGCACCTCCTGGTCCGGCGGGAAGCCCCCTTGCTATTAACCTAGCCCCTTTTTCGCTTTCCGAGTCTAACATTGGGTGTAAAAGCTCATCCAGCTGTTCCGGTTTTACGCGCTTTAGGGCTGTTTGTTTGTTAATTAACCTTTCATCAACCATGTCAACTGCCATTTTGATTGCTGCCGCACCGTTTCTCTTTCCGGCTCTCGTTTGAAGCATCCACAGGTGGCCTTTCTGAATGGTAAATTCTATATCCTGCATGTCAGTATAGTGTTTTTCTAGCTTAAGGCGAATATTAGCCAGTTTTTTATAAAGGTTTGGCATGGCTGTTTCTAGGGAGGTCAGGTTTCTTGTTTCTTTAGTTTTAGTGTCCTCATTTAGTGGGCCTGGGGTCCTGGTCCCCGCAACAACGTCTTCTCCCTGTGCGTTTGAAAGCCACTCACCATAAAATTTATTTTCACCTGTAGCGGGATTTCGGGTAAAAGCCACCCCTGTGGCGCTATCTTCTCCCATATTTCCAAACACCATGCTCTGTATGTTGACCGCCGTTCCCCACTCACTTGGGATGTTTTCAAAACGGCGATAGCTCTGTGCCCGGGTTCCGTTCCAGCTTTGGAAAACCGCTTTAATTCCGCCCCAGAGTTGTTCGTTTGGATTATCAGGAAATTCTTCACCCAAAATGCTTTTGATCTCTTTTTTAAAAACACTGACTAGCGTTTCCAAATCACCGCTGGTCAGGTCTGTGTCGGTTAAATAGTTTTTTTCTTTTTTATATTCTTCCAATCTTTCTTCCAGTCTTTGGCGTATCCCCTGGCCCTCATCCGGTTCCTTTCCAGCAGCCTTTTCCATAACCACATCAGAATACATCATAATTAACCGGCGATAGGTATCATATACAAATCTCTTATTGTTTGTTCTGTGTATCAACCCTGGTATTGTGTGGGTGGTGAGCCCAACATTTAATACTGTTTCCATCATTCCTGGCATAGATTGCCTTGCTCCAGATCGAACAGAAACCAAAAGAGGGTTTTTTGTGTCTCCGAACTCTGCTCCCATAATTTCTTCTATATTTACAATGGCCCTATCAACCTGTGTTTCTAGTTCACCAGGAAGGCTTTGGTTGTAATTATAATAATGTTGGCAAACATCTGTTGTTATGGTAAATCCCGGTGGAACAGGAATATCTAAATGATTCATTTCGGCTAAGTTGGCCCCCTTTCCCCCTAATAGGTTCTTCATGTTGGCAGACCCGTCTGCCGTTCCTCCACCAAAAGAATAAACATAGTTTTTCATTAATCTCGTCCTATAAAATAGAAAATAAACAATAATATGGGTGAAATATAAAGATGTGTATGTATAGTATTTGATTTTTTGATTTTATTTAGGAACAGATACGGTTTATAACTAACAATAAATTATTAGGTTATCGTATTTTCGCTTTCCCATGTTATTCTATTTCCTTAAAATTTTTATGGTTTTTGTTTTTTGTTTCATCGCAGGGTGCAGAAATAATCCTCCCGAATTGGGATTAAGGTTATCACTTTCAGCTGATATCAGGGGTTTTGACCCCGCTCATGCGGTAGATGTCCGGTCAGGAAAAATTATGTCCCTCGTTTATGACAACCTGGTTCGTTTTGGAGATAGCACTGAGTTGGTCCCTGAAATTGCCTCTCGCTGGAGTCTTTCTCTTGATGGTAAAAAATATGAGTTTACCATAAGAAAAGGTGTTTTTTTTCATGATGGGAGCCCTGTCACTGCACATGACGTTGTTCGTTCATTTGAACGTGTTTTAGATCCTAAAACCCTGTCTCCACAGCGCTGGATGTTTACACGAATTGATGGTGCTTTAGAGTTTATGGATGGTTTGTCTAGTTTTATCGCAGGATTGGTCGTAAAAAATGATAGTTCGTTAATTATAAGTCTAAGTGCTCCGTTTTCTCCATTTATTCAATATTTAGCTATGCCTTCTTCGGCAATTATTAATTATAGAGGTGTTGACTCTATAAATGAAATTCCTTCCGGGGGCGGCCCTTGGAAGTTGGTCAAATGGGAGCGGGGAGGAAAAATTCAATTCATACGAAACGAAAACTACTGGGGGGAAGGGCCAAGAGAACCTCGATTGGTTTTTCGAATTATTCCAGAAGCCATGACCCGGTCCGCAGAGTTTGAGGCAGGGGCCCTTGATCTATTAACGATTCCCTCAACAGAAGTTCAGCGCTGGAAAAAACATCCCGAACACGGGAAAAGTGTTGTCTATGTTGAGGAATTAAATATATGGTACATTGGTTTAAACTGCCTGGTCCCGCCTTTTGATGATGTCCGTGTTCGAAAAGCAATGAACCTATCTTTAGATAGAGAAAAACATCTTCGCCTTTTGGTTCCAGGTGGAAAGCTAGCCTCAGGGCCCGTTCCTCCTGTTTTGTTGAAACGCCATAATGTTGAGACCTTACCATATAGCCCTAAAAAAGCACTTCGCTTACTGGAAGAGTGTGGCTATCCTGATGGGCTAGAAACTGAGCTGTGGGTTGGCGGTGGTTCAGAAATGTTTCATGTTATAGAGGCCTTTCAATCAGACTGGTCTGCCATAGGAATAAATGTTAAGATTGTTCAAAGTGATTGGAATGTGTTTAAGTCCGCTGTTCGTAATGGTCAGCCCCCAATGTATTATTTAAACTGGACAGCTGACTATCCCGATGCTGAGAATTTTCTTTATCCATTGTTTTATTCTGCGGAGTCCATGACAAAAAGAAACCGTTATGCAAATCCTTTGTTAGATGATATCATTCTTCAAATTCAATCTTTATCATATGGAACAGAAAGAACCTCTTTAGTTCAAAAAGCAAATAAAATTTTACTCGATGAAGTGCCTTGGGTTTTTCTCTGGCATAAGGGAAATTACAATGTTACTCATAGCTCTGTTACGGGATATCGCAATAAGCTCGTCTTTAATGCTGAAAGGTTTTTATCTTTAGAGAAAAAAAATGGGTAAATATATTTTTAATAGGATCATTCAGGTTTTACCTGTTATTGCAGGTGTGCTGATCATTTCATTTGTGCTTATGGTCGTCCTTCCGGGGGATCCTGTTTTGTCCATGGTTGGAGAAAGATACGACGAAAACACGGTAGCGATTATGAAAAAAAAACTCAATTTGGATAAACCATTAATAGTCAGAATGGGAATATTTTTTGGTGATGTCTTTAAAGGAAATTTAGGGGATTCCTTTATTACAGGCAGGCCTGTCACTAAAGAAATTTTAGAAAAATT
>MPLX02368471.1_pt1 | contig 58649 bp, 69 predicted proteins | sample 1617341 | NCBI WGS metagenome assembly MPLX02 (sample SAMN05944804, study PRJNA350692) | marine metagenome | biome: marine; feature: ODZ; material: water; isolation source: 120 m water sample filtered on 0.2 um supor filter | place: Pacific Ocean | collected 2012-04-08 | depth 120m m | reverse complement strand
CAGACAGTCAGATATGGAAAGAGAAGCGATAATCGTAGTAGCTATATTTTTAATTTTGGGGGGACTAAATGTTATCCGTCCGTCTTTTCTCTTGGCTTTCCAAATTTGGGTGCAGAGAGTGGTTATGAAGGCGGAGTACATCCCAAGCCGACGCACATATATAAGAATAAGAATCCTCGGCGCATTTTTAATATTTATCGCCCTCCTCGCCCTATCAGGCGTCTTGGAGATAAAATAAAAACCTAATTTTGCTATAATAAAAATATGAATTTATTAGACTCACTGACACTTATTTCTTATATAGCATTGAATGTAGATATTCTTTTTCAGATAAGACAAATCTACAAAACTAAATCATCCAAAGACTTATCTTTAATCGGTTTAACTATTCGTTACGCTGCGATTTTAATAATACTAATTAAGTTTATAAGTCTTAGCGATTTTCCTTTAATCGCAGGACAAGGGCTTATAGCGTTTACATTTACAACTTATTTTATATTTGCTCTTTATTATTTTATTCATCGTAAAAAATAACCCCACATTCGACCCAAATTGAGGGCCGTTTGACCTAAAGCAGAGCGGGATTGATATATTGTAATAAATACTGTACTATACATACGGCTTGTTTCCTTTCATTTTTATTCTTTTCCTTTTAAGGAGGTAATCATGGCAAAAATAGTTGCAACAGGTTCCGATGGTTCTGATAATGGTAAGCTATTTAAATTTCCTATTTCAAAGGGATTAAATGCTTTATGTAGAGGATTAGCATACAATACTGGAACCGACATAGGTAAGATATATTCAGGCGGTGTTATAATGGCGGTTGAAAAGGGAGAAACACCAGACAGTGCACACCTGGTATCATATCTACGTCAAAAATATGGAAATGAAGTTGCAGAAATAGAGGATGATTTAGAAGTAAATTAATATAGCATTTAGTTGCGTGTAAAAAGGCGATTTTAGTTTTACTAAAATCGCCTTTCTTCAATTAGGTTTTTTGATTTATTTAACTCAATAGTGCCATTTCAGGATGTTGTTTTCTTTCTATATGGAAAATTACCATATTCCCAAAAGATTCAATTCTAGAAAGATCAACTGCTTGAATACTGATTTTCATTTTCTCATCATCAATTAAACTTTCTACTTTTGCTTTTATCATAAAACTATCTCCTATTCCAATCATTGCAAATACCCCTTTCTATAAATTTTTGAAATAACTAACCCACTGCACAATAGCAAAAATCTAGGATTTACGCAATTTTTTAAATTTGCTACAATAATAGCAATATGGGAAAAGGAAGAGACAAACCAAGAAGAGAAAAAAAGAAGCCGAAGAAGGATAAAGCAAAATAGGATGAAAAAAACATTTCTTTTTATATTTGTCATTATTCTTCTGCTTGTTGCAGGTGTGCTCTACAAGAGTTCGGAGTCTTTTCCAAAACTACTTGAAAATCCTCCTGTCCAAATAGAAGAATAATATGCTTCTACCGATTGTTTTTACATTACTGATGTTTCCGGGGATGTTTATGACACTCATCCCAATGGTGCCGGCGTTACCGTATATGTTTTTGGTGGCGGGGGCTTTTGGTTTCCTTGATGGATTTGAAAGGTTAACAACTCAAAATCTCTGGGTTCTTGCTGGGATACTTATTGTTTCAATATTAGTTGATTATTTTTCTGGTATCATAGGTGCAAAGTACGGAGGCGCTTCAAGAAGAGGGATGTTGTTCGGCTTCTTGGGGCTTATTTTAGGATTTATGATTTTTCCTCCATTTGGAGGATTTATAGGGCTTTTCACGGGAATCTTGATTGCAGAGTTTATTATAAAGAAAAGTGAGATAGGGGCACTCAGAGCTGCCACAGGCTCGCTCATCGGCACACTTTCAGGTATATTCATCAATACGCTTCTGGCTATAACATTTTTCGTTCTGTTCGTAATCTTCTTATTCATTCTTGTATAGGGGGCTCTGAAGCTGTTAACAGTTATCCACAGTTATCAACATATTTGTCTTTTAGTCAAATCTATTGTCCTTTATAATATAAATAGAACAGTATATTAAAGAATATCTAAAGGACAATTTTTAGGAAAGAAGGTGACTAGAATGAAAAGACGCAAATTCGTAGAGAAAGAGAATAATGAAACAAAAGAAGCCAAAGTTGTTGTAGGACTGTGTTTTATTGCACTGATGAACCATTTAGCCCTAGAAAGAAAGCTAGGAAAAAAGATTTAAAAATATACAGCAAAATCTCCTTTAGAACCGTAGTACCTCAGTACTCCTTAAAATCCCCTTGTTTGCAGGCAAGGGGATTTTATATGTATAAATTGACTTTTTTATATAGCTATATTATGATGCTGTCAGCTTTGTTTTTTATATTTTCAACCAAAATCGGGAGGTGGAAATGATTATGGACATACGTGAAAGATGTTCGGATATTCAACAATTCAGAAGACTTACTAAACACAGAGAGGACGAAACAGTTCTTTTTGAAAAAAAACTCAGTGGAAATCGTTGCGTAACATATGTTTCTATAAAGGATAAAGAATTTGCAAACGCAATCGCAATACATCTGGGATGGAACACTTTGCATACTCCAATAGATATAGCAAATATTGCAACATGTTTTGCTCTTAGTGAAGAGCATTCTTTTGTATATCGAGCACTTAGAGAATTTAGAGATTTGTTTGAAAGATCAACCATGAAGTCAAACATCTCTACAGTGAGTTCATTGTTTGAGGCAGTTAGAAGATTAGAGCGTGGAGCTGATAAGTTAGTAATCGTAGATATGAATTCTGTCAGAATTGACGATGCCCCAACGCTTATTGATAGACTGAAGTTCTGCCACTTGCTTTACAGAGGATATGATGAGGATGTTACAAACGTTCTGAATCCTTTGTCTGGAATCTATTCAACCTTTGATTGTGAAAATCTCTCATCTAAAATCTCGATAGAGTGTAAGGTTGCACACTGTTTGCCGAGGGAAGTTATAAGTACTCTAATACAAGCTTTCTCTATTTGAAGTAGATATTGAAGTAAAAGATACTCCAGAAGATGAGAATGAAAAATTGCCAATAGTACAAACAGATTGATGCTTCTTGGCACACTACAAACAAATGCCTTTGCTTTTCATAAAGCAAAGGCATTTCTTTTTTGTATAGTGCAGTATCGTGTTGCATTGGAGGTTGTCCTTTTTCTCTCGGGCATTCAGGGGGGTTGATAAGATAAAAGATGAAATACCAGAATATAAAAAAGAAATAGCAAGATTAAGATCTCTTTTAGATAAAAAGTAAATATTTTAGAATATAAAACGATATTTTGATAAATTTTATAGACTATTTCTCAGGCATAATAGGAGCCAAATACAGCGGCGCGTCAAAGAAAGGACTACTATTCGGATTCCTGGGGTTAATCCTAGGATTTATTTTCTTGCCTCCATTTGGAGGATTTGTGGGTCTTTTTGTAGGGATACTTATTGCGGAATTTATTATAAAAGGGAATGAAATAATGGCACTGAAGACTGCCGCCGGCTCGCTCATTGGCATAGCAACAGGTATCTTTATCAACATACTTCTTGCAATAGCATTCTTTGTACTGTTCGTGCTCTTCTTATTTTTATTGGCATAGAAGACTAAAAAATTATCAACAGTTATCCATAAATGATATAAACCGGTCATTCTCCTATAAAAAATTAGCATGACTACAAAAACATCTTGAAAAAAACAAGGTTGCTCACACAATATATTGGTTAGTTGACAAAAGTATTGCTTTATGCTATATTACATTTAGATATAAATTTGATATTTTTTGAACTTTTTTAAGAAAGGGGTGAAGATATGGGTTTTGCACAAAGAGCTCGCCAAATGGTCAATGCCATAAATGAGAAGGAGTATGATATTTGGAATACTTTCCTCAAATATTCTACGGAATATGAGGAAATCCTAAAGTTAAAAGAAAGCGACATGGAAACCCTGGAGGATAATCAATATTTTAAGTCCATTTATCCGGATCTTGAAGAGATTGCTTCAAAAGGATTTCTGAAAGCCAGTGTTTATAACGAGGAGTTCGCTTTAACCGTGAAGTACGTGAGTGTTGGCAAGCATGGTGAGAGATGGACTAAAAAACAGTATCCTGTAAAACATCATTGTATTTTTGCCATTTGTACCTCCAATCCATCTATGAACAAATCAATTGGTCGTGGTACAACACTCATCAGTGTACTTCCTAAGGCATGGCACGAACGCCTCATCGAAGGACTTAAGAAAGACGGAATGGAAGACTCTTTAGTAGTCAATTAAAGAGTACTACCTAAATCAGACCCTGCGATAACATCAATGGGTCTTTTTTCATACAAAATAGGTTCTAATATAATCCAGTAAATGAGACAAACTAGTATATGATATAATATTATTGTCATATCTGCTGCGGTCGGAGTTTTTACAGAGAGGCTGGAATGTTTATAAAGGTAGTGCTTGAGAAACTGCTTGATAATCTTTAATACATGAACTCTTTAATTAATTCATATAAGAAGACGGGGAATCTCCATCATGCATATGCGCTTGAGGGTGATAAAAAAACTGCGGTACCTATTCTGTATGATTTTTTTGAAAACGATTTGAAAATTAAGACTAAAAGTAATCCAGATTTCTATTTTAATGAATTTGAAAATTTCGGAATTGGCAACGGAAGAGAAATACAAAATCTGGCATCCAAAAAAGCAGTTTCGGGGAACACGAGAATCTTTGTAATTGCTTTTTCATCCATCACTTCGGAAGCGCAGAATTCGCTCCTGAAGCTCTTTGAAGAACCTTCAGAGGGAGTGCATTTTTTCATAATAATCTCATCATTTGAGATTTTTTTGCCGACTCTCAAATCACGACTTCATATTCTTAAAATAGGTAGCGTTTCAGGTGATGAAAAATCTCTGGCAGATAAATTTATAAAAGCATCTAAGGGGAAGCGCTTGGAATTGTTGAAAGACATTATTGAAAATAAAGATAAGCAGGAAGCACTTAAGCTTCTGGATGATTTGGAAGCAGTTTTATATAAAGAATCTGATTTGGAAAAAAACGCAGATATATTAAATACAATACAAAAATCTCGAGATTACATAAGAGGCAGAGTGCCGTCAGTCAAAATGATCTTGGAAAACATCGCCCTTTCTGTATAAACCCCGTTAGAAGTCGCGAGGGCACGCAGCGCCTCTACTTTTAACGGGGTAAAAAAAGCGCCAATACCGTGATTCGGTATTGGCGCTTTATGTACATTTAAGCTACAGAAGTAACAATATTTGCTGTATTTCCATATATTGAAATCGCAACTTCTGATGAATTAAACGTTCTGTTAGATTGAGATATTATTATACTTCTCAATGCTTTTAATTCCCCCCATGTCCAGATTTTGTCGTTTTTAGTGCAAAATACTTCCTTTAGATATATACCTATCTCTGGGACAGACATATTACAGAAGCAATGATGATAAGCATTTTCAAATTTCTTGCTTATATTTACTTCGATAGAACGTTTTTCTTTGACTCTGCCGAAACGACTTTTCGGCCACGGATGATGTATGCCAATTTCATCTTTCTCACTATATTCTTCATCTAAAGAACACTGCTTACATCTTACATTAGTTTTGTCACCGATGATATTTCCAACGAGTCTTTTGAGTTTTTCCCATGTCCATGTTTTGTCATTTTCTTCAAATGATACTATTTCCAAAAAGACTTCAATCTCATCCAGTGACATCTTACAGAAACATCGATGTAAAGACTCACCAAATTTCTTACTGATTTTTATTACGTCCAAATTGTTTTCATCAACTTCATTAATGGATCTTACTCTATATTCAATGATCTCGTCCTGTCCATTTCCGTTGCATTCAGACATATCTCCTCCTCTTTAGGTTTTAATTTGATTTTCTAAATTATAAATCGTAATCCATTGGTCTTCTTCTGTTCTGATTTTTAATTTAAGAAGTTTTCCAGTGATTGGTGAAAAAAAAGCTTCTGCCTTTTTCTTAAAATCCCAAAAACTTGAATGAATAGTAGGGAAATCCAGTTCTCTACCGTATATAGCAATAGGATTACTTTTAAAGTATTCTTTTTCATCTATATAGGTGATTAGAAGTGACGGAAGAATCCATCTACTATAAAAGTACACCGTATCATATTTCAATGGTATTAATTTATTACGTATCATGACTTTCTTTATGTAGTTCGGTAGCTTATCCTCAAGTTCTTTTGTTGTCCATTCTTTTAGTTCTTTCTTGTAAAGAAGGATTTTTCCATCCCAAACTTTTTTCTCATTCTTTTTTATAATAGAGTTACTCCAAAATTCTTCTTGTGAGGTTTTTTTGACAGTTTTCTTGGCAGAAGAACATCCCACAAGACAAAACATGATTATGACAAATACAGAAGAAACCGAAAATAAAAGTTTTACTTTCATCTTAAATGACCTCCTTTCTATATAGGTTATGTCAGGGAACTAATTTAGTATTAGGATAGCACTAATCAGAACTTGTGCAAATTATTGTCAACAGGGAGAATATCGGGTATATTATAGGCAATGAGCTACGACTTTTCGCACTTGAAGCAAAAAACAAAAGATATACAGGAGCATTTAAAAGAAGAGTTCACTGGTATAAGAACAGGCAGGGCTACTCCCGCACTCCTTGATAGCGTTATGGTTGATTCATATGGTGCAAAAGCTCCAATAAATCAAGTTGCAGGGGTAAGTATGGAAGATGCACGGACACTTCGCATAACGCCCTATGATGTAAGTCAGATAACAGAAGTTGAAAAAGCTATAACGAATTCAAATCTTGGCGTATCGGTGTCCGTTGATGAAAAAGGTATAAGAATATTTTTTCCAGAGCTTACATCGGAAGTCAGAGAAACTCTTATAAAACTTGTAAAAGAGAAATTAGAGAATGCTCATATCTCACTTCGAGGAGAGCGGGATAATACGTGGAATGATATTCAGAAAAAGGAGAAAGAAAAAGAATTAAGTGAAGATGACAAATTTAGACATAAAGAAGAAATGCAGAAAATAATAGATGAGGAGATAAAAAATTTGGAAGCACTTGCGGGGAAAAAGGAGAAAGAAATTTTGAGTTAGTTCTTTTATTAAGGAAGGTCAAATGGAATGCAGGGCATTAAAACAAGTACGGAAAAGCTATAGAATAGGGATTTTGGCAATAAAAAGAATTGGCGGAAAGGGAAAGATTGCACCGTTTGGTTGTATGTGTGAAGGATGTCAATCTGGTAATCCACGTATTATTGATAAAGATGCTCACAGGAAATTTGTAGAAAACATCTTTTCAATGGTTAATTAAAGTATCGCAGAACTCAAAACAGGTTACACGACTTGTTTTGAGTTCTTTTTTTATATAAACTAAAGACTATGTCAATAATTATATTCGTAATAGTTCTAGTAGTCTTAATCCTAGTTCACGAAATAGGGCACTTTCTTGCAGCCAAAAAGTCAGGAATTAGGGTGGATGAGTTTGGAATTGGTTTTCCGCCGAAAATTTTCAGCAAAAAAATAGGGGAGACGAGGTACTCTCTCAACTGGATTCCATTCGGAGGTTTTGTGAAAATTTTCGGCGAAGACCCAAATGAAGAGTCAATTAGAGGACCAGATAGCAAAAGAAGTTTTGTAAATAAAAAAAGACCAGTTCAGGCACTTGTCATAGCAATGGGCGTAATATTTAACATACTTTTGGCAGTAGTGTTATTTTCTTGGGGGTTTATGGCAGGGATGCCAGTTTCTGATATTGATCCGCTTGTGGTGAATAAAGGATACGAAATCACAAATGCTAAACTCACTGTGATAAATGTATTACCAGCAACTCCAGCTGATAAAGCAGGACTTAAAGCAGGAGATGAGATTTTAAGTGTAGCGACAAGAAGCGACAATGTAGAGATTTTAGATTCTGAAAATGTATCTCAATTCATCTCCTCACACAAGGGAGAGGATATTGCGTTTGTGTATGAAAGAGCAGGTGAAGTCAAGCTTGCAGAAATCGTACCAGAAGAGAATGTCGTACCGGATGAACCGGAACGTGGGGCGATAGGGACACTCCTTGGAACTGTCGGTACGCTTAAACTTCCTATCCATAGAGCTCTCATTGAGGGAACAATTCTCACAGGAGAGATGACGGTTTTGATAGCGGTAGCTCTTGGTGGGTTTCTTTTAAGCGCATTTACATTAAGTGCTGACTTCTCTCAAATCGCAGGGCCTGTGGGGATTGTGGGACTTGTAAGTGATGCAGCGGCACTCGGGCTTATTGCACTTTTGAATTTCACCGCGATAATTTCGATTCACTTGGCAATAATAAATTTGTTTCCATTTCCCGCGCTTGACGGCGGACGGCTCGTAGTGATTTTAATTGAGGCAATCAAACGCTCTCCAATAAAACCAAAAATTGTAAACGCAGTTAACACAATTGGTTTCATTCTTCTGATACTTCTGATGCTAGTTGTCACCTACAGCGATATTGTGAAGCTCTTTTGACCACTCTTCATATTTGCTGTAATATGAGGAGATGTTACAGAGCACTCTATTTAGCAAAACTAGGAAGGAAGCGCCTTCTGATGAGGTGTCTAAAAACGCTCAACTCCTTGTTCGTGGGGGCTTTATCCATAAGGAAATAGCTGGAGTCTACACATATCTACCTTTGGGACTCCGCGTGCTTAATAAAATTGAAAATATTATACGAGAAGAGATGAATGTTATCGGCGGGCAGGAAGTATTTATGACGACACTTCAAGACCCAGAAATTTGGAAGAAAAGCGACCGGTGGGATGACGAAAAGATAGATAATTGGTTCAAAACAAAACTCAAAAATGAAAATGAACTTGGTATTGCAAATACTCACGAAGAACCACTTGCAAAACTTTTAACTGACCATGTAAATTCATACAAGGACTTACCCTTGTATGTTTATCAGATTCAGACAAAATTCAGAAACGAACTTCGCGCAAAAAGTGGCTTAATGCGAGGAAGGGAATTTCTAATGAAAGACTTGTATTCATTTTCCCGTACAGAAGAAGAGCACAAAGAATTTTACGAAAAGGCAGCGGAAACTTATAAGAAAATATTTAACCGCGTAGGATTAGGAGATAAAACATATCGTACATTTGCAAGCGGAGGTTCATTTTCTAAGTTCAGCGATGAGTTTCAAACACTCTCTAGAGCAGGTGAGGATACTATTTATATAGATGAGAAAAAAGGAGTTGCTGTTAATAAAGAAGTATTTACAGATGATGTGCTTGCTGAGCTGGGTCTTGAAAAAGCAAAACTTGTAGAGAAAAAAGCAATTGAAGTGGGGAATATTTTTCCTCTTGGAACCAAATACTCTGAAGCGCAAGGGCTACTTTTCCGCGGTGAGGACGGTAAAGACAAACCGGTAGTTATGGGAAGCTATGGTATAGGGCTAGGGAGGGTTATGGGGACTGTCGCGGAAGTTCTCTCTGACGATAAAGGTCTCATATGGCCTTTATCTATAGCACCGTTTAAAGTTCATCTGATTGGACTCTCTGATGCCAGTGATTTATATAACAAGCTAAAAGAGGCAGGAGTTGAGGTACTTTATGACGATAGAGATTTACAGGCAGGACAGAAATTTGCAGATGCTGACCTTATTGGTGTACCATACAGGGTTGTAGTGTCAGAGCGAAATGCAGGAAGTGGTAAATTTGAGTTTACAAATAGAGCGACTGGAGAGACTAAAGAGATTACAGAAGATGAGTTGTTAAAGATGTAGAAAAATTTTCGCTTGCACAGTTCTTCCCCAAAAGCACACATAAACTCCACTCCGCAAGCTTCTTCTCAAAGGCACGCGTCGTACTCCCAGCGAGAGCACGCGTTCAGTCTCGGCCTCACTCTTTCATTTTTGCGAAAATGAAAACCATGCCCGCTCGGCCTAAGAAGCCCTTTGAGAAGAACTTGCTACGTTACGACGAATGAATTGTGCAAGGCTTTTGGAAAAGACTATGCTACACTCAATTTTTAAAAAAAAATCAATATGCGAAGTAAAATAAAACGATATTTTGATAAATTTTATAGACTTTTCTCAAATGATATAGGAATTGATTTAGGAACAGCAAACACACTTGTATATTTAAGAGGACGAGGGATTGTCATAAACGAGCCATCAGTTGTTGCCGTCAACCAAAAGACGGGGCGTGTTGTTGCTGTTGGAACTCAGGCAAAAGAGATGCTCGGAAGAACACCGGGACATATTACGGCGGTGCGACCTTTGGTTGACGGAGTGATATCTGATTTTGAGGTTACGGAAGAAATGCTTTCCTACTTGATAAACAAAGCGCAAATGCATCTGAAGAAAGTACTGCGTCCGCGGGTTGTTATTGGTGTACCGTCTGGTATTACAAGTGTTGAGACGCGCGCCGTCCGCGATGCGGCGAAGAATGCCGGCGCGCGTGAAGTACATATAGTGGAAGAGCCGATGGCTGCAACTATCGGCATACGACTTCCAGTAACAGAACCAATCGGCAATATGATAATTGACATAGGAGGAGGGACATCTGATATTGCTGTTGTTTCGCTTAACGGTATTGTGCGTTCAAAGAATGTGAGGATTGCGGGAGATAAGTTTGACTCGGACATCATTTCTTATATTAGAAGCGAATTTAAGATTTTGATAGGCGAGAAAACAGCCGAGGATTTGAAGATTGCAGCTTGCGCAGTACTTGCAGGAGAGATGCCCATTGAGTCAGTAGTCAGAGGAAGGGACTTGGTGACAGGGCTTCCTCGAGAGGTCGTAATTACTGACTCTGACATAAGAGAGGCCATTTCAAACTCCGTTGACCATATTATTGATGCAACAAGAGAAGTTCTTGAGACAACACCCCCTGAAGTGCTCTCTGATGTTATGCAAAGAGGTGCATATGTAGTCGGCGGAGGCGCGCTTATAAATGGAATGCCAGAGCTTCTTCACGATACACTCAAGCTTCCAGTGTATATTGCTGATGACCCGATGAGTGCAGTTGTAAGAGGTACAGGAATAATACTTGAAGACATTGACGCATATGATGAAATTCTTTTAGAAAGCGATGATGAGCAATTATCTCCTACATCATAAAGAAAAAGGAAAGCATCTGTTTACCAAAGCATTTGTAGGTGTTTTACTTGTTGCCCTCATACTTGCTCTTGTTCAGATAGTATTTCCAAAATCTTTGTCTGGTGTATCTAATTTCGTATCCGCTCCGTTTTGGAAGTCTAAAAACTTTGCAGTTTCAAAAATTGTAAATTCAGCAGGACTTTTACGCTCAAAAAAAGCGCTTATAGAAGCGAATAATGACCTTAAAGCACAAATTGAATCAAACGATCTTGTGTTGCTCTCACTTGATTTATTTAAAGAAGAAAATATTCGTCTCAAGGAATTGTTTGACAGACAAATTCCTGATACCGAGGATTCTGTTTTAGGTGTAGTACTTGCACGTCCATCAGCATCAATGTATGACACACTTATTATAGATGTAGGGAGTGGGTCGGGTGTAAGGAAAGACAATTATGTATATATTGCTGGGGATATATTTATAGGTAAGATTGATGAAATTTACAAGAAGACATCATTAGTAAGATTATTTTCATCTCCTGGGGAGGTAACACAAGTTGGAGTAGGACTGGAGAGTATATCTGCAAATGCAGAAGGAATAGGGGGAGGCAACTTCATAGTAAAACTTCCAAGAGGTATCGGTATCGAAGAAGGAGACATAGTTACAATGCCTGACGTAAGTTTGAAGGTTTTTGCAGTTGTGGAGGAGATTGATGTAGACCCCTCTGACCCGTTCTTGACCGCACTTTTCAAAAATCCGGTTAATATAAATGATATAAAATGGGTGCAGGTTATAACAAATAGATAGTTATTATATTTTATGTTGTATCTAAGAATAATTTTTAATGTTTTGATGTTTGGGAGTTTACTATTTTTACCGTGGTGGTTTACGGTAATTGCAGCGATTGCATTTTTGGCATACTTCAATGCATATGAAATCTTGTTTTGGGGATTGTTTGGAGACTTTCTATACAGTGCTTCTGTCACAGAATTTTTTAATTTTCAGTTTATATTCGTAAGTTTATTCACATTACTTTTCATCGGAGCGTATTTTCTGAAGAAAAGACTCATATTTTACAATGTTTAGAAAAGTAAAAAAAATATTAAAAAAGAAAAGCTACAAAAATCGTGAGATAGAACCAGATGAGATTTTTATTGATTCCACTAATCTGCCTGAGTTCAATATTGATCAGTTTGAAGGGCGCATTGAAAGGCCAATATCAAAAGGTGCAATAATTGTTGTTGGAGTATCGTTTTTAGTTATAGGGATTTTGTTCGGCTGGAGGATTTGGAGTCTGCAGATAGAAAGTGGTGAAACATATGCATCCATAAGCGAGAATAATAGACTTCAGAACTCTATTATTTTTGCCGACAGAGGCGTTGTTTATGATAGGAATGGTACAGAGCTTGTATGGAACATGAAAGAGGATCCGCCAGCTGGCGGAGATGACTTCTCTAGAAGAAAATATATTAACATGGACGGATTATCACACACGCTTGGATATGTTGGGTATCCGCTGAAAGACAATTTTGATGTGTATTACAGAGAAGAGTTTGTCGCAGAAGCTGGGGTTGAAAAAATATATGATGAAATTTTGAAAGGGCAATCAGGATTGAAAATTATAGAGACGGACGCTCTTATGCAAGTGCAGTCGGAAAGTACGACTTTACTTCCTCAAAATGGAGAAAACATAATGCTATCAATTGATGCCATCGTGCAGAGTAAATTTTATGAGTTTATAAAAGATACCGCGCTTAATGCTCCATTTTCAGGCGGTGCAGGTGTAATTATGGATATAAATACTGGCGAGATCTTGTCTATGGCAAATTATCCGGAGTATGACTCACAGGTGCTCTCTGACGGCGCACCGAGAGATATGATAAATCTTTATATGAATAACAAGAACAAACCATTCTTAAACAGGGTGGTTTCAGGACTCTATACCCCTGGCTCAACGGTCAAACCTTACTTGGCAATTGCTGCTCTTAATGAAAAACTTATTGCCCCTGAGACGCAGATCCTAAGTACCGGTTCTATATCTATACCCAATCCATATTTTGAAGATAAAGAATCAGTATTTGTTGACTGGAAAGCGCACGGACTTATAAATATGAGGGAGGCGATTGCGGTCTCGTCTAATGTTTATTTTTATGAAGTGGGAGGAGGTTATGAAGAACAAAAGGGTTTGGGAATTGAAAATATTGAAAAGTATATGAGAATGTTCGGCTTTGGTGGTAAGACAGGTATTTATCCAAAGTACACACTTTCGGAAGAAGAAGGAGTGATTCCAAATCCAAAATGGAAAGCGGAAAACTTTGACGGCGATATATGGAGGATAGGAGACACATACCATACTTCAATTGGGCAGTACGGGTTTCAAGTGACTGCGCTTCAGGCAGTGCGTGCGGTTTCTGCAATTGCAAATGACGGTAGACTCTTAACACCTACTTTACTACTAGATAATGGCATTAATTCAAAAAGAGTATCTATACGCAAAAAGCACTTTAAAGTCGCAAGAGAAGGAATGCGACTTTCGGTGACAGAAGGGACTGGAAGCGGACTTAACATACCAGAGGTTAAAGTTGCAGCAAAGACAGGAACTGCACAACTTGGGACTACAAAAACTTTCGTTAACTCTCTTGTTATAGGGTTTTTCCCATATGAGAATCCAAAGTATGCGTTCGCTGTTATAATGGAGAAAGGAAGACAAGGAAATACCAGAGGCGCGCTTTTTGTAATAAGAGAGCTTTTTGAATGGATGGCAATTAACACTCCAGAGTATTTAGAGTAAACACTTGACTCTTTTTTTGTATGATATAAAATACATAAAACAAATTAACTACAATGACCGACCAAAATGAATTTTTAACTAAAGAGAAATTTGACGAGCTTCAGGAGGAGCTTGATTTTCTTAAAACAACACGCAGAAAAGAGATTGCGGAAAATCTTGAGTATGCTCGTTCACTTGGCGACATCTCCGAGAACGCAGAGTACCATGAAGCTCGCGAGCTTCAAGCCGCGACAGAAGACAGGATAAACAAGCTTGATTCAATACTAAAAACCGCCAAAATCGTTGACCATAAGAAAAATGATTCTGTAAGTTTAGGCTCTGAAGTGGCAATTCAAAAAGAAGGTGAGAAGGAAGTACGAAAGTACAGCATCGTCGGCTCAGAGGAGGCAGATATGCAGGATAGGAAAATATCACATCTCTCACCACTTGGCGAGGCGATGATGGATAAGAAAAAGGGTGACACATTCACATTCACGACTCCCAACGGCAAGATGAATTACAAAATCGTCGGAATAAAATAATGAAGAAAATTAAGACACTTGCAAATGGACTAAAGATTATAATGGTCCCAATGCCAAAGAGTTTAACCACAACTGTTTTAGTACTTACGAAAACTGGTTCAAAACATGAGACAAAAAATATAAACGGCATTTCGCATTTTCTTGAGCATTTAATGTTTAAGGGAACAGAAAAAAGACCAAACTCAAGAGCAATCTCAGAAGAGCTTGATGGACTTGGCGCGCAGTACAATGCATTTACTGGGCAGGAATATACTGGATACTACGCACAAACGGAAGCGCGACATTTTAAGAACGCACTGGATGTAGTGTCTGATATTTATTTGAATGCAACATTGCCCGCTGAAGAGATAGAAAAAGAACGTGGAGTAGTTATTGGAGAAATTGAAATGTATGAAGATGACCCAAAGCGTGAAGTGTGGGATTTACTAACAGATCTTTTGTATGGCAATCAGCCAGCAGGATGGCCTATAATTGGAAATCGTGGAAATATAAAGAAAATTAAACGGAAAGATTTTATTGACTATAGAAAGAAAAATTATGTCGCATCATCTACTGTTGTTGTAGTAGCAGGGAAATACAAACAGAGTGAAGTTATGAATAAAATAAAAGATAAATTCAAGAATATTTCAAAATCAAAACAGCCGAAAAAGAAAAAAACTAAAGATACGCAGAGAAAAAATAATATACTTATTAAAACTAAAAAAACAAGTCAGACACATCTTATATTAGGTTTTAGAGCATATGACGCAAATCATAAAGACAATGCTGCACTTTCCGTACTTGTGGGAGTTTTGGGTGCGGGTATGAGTTCAAGATTATTTCACCGTATTCGTGACCAGCTTGGTGCAGGATATTATATAAAATCTGATATGGATGTGTTTACTGACCATGGTTATATGGCAATATATACAGGCGTTGATAACAAAAGAGTATCTGAAATACTTCACGCTATTCTAGATGAAGTACGATTGATTAAAAATGTTCCTGTTTCTGAAAAAGAATTGAAAAAAGTGAAAAATTATTTTACAGGAAATCTATATGCAGGACTTGAGACATCAAGTGCGCGTGCGCAGTTCTATGGTCTTGAGGAAGCACTTGGAAAGAAGCTAAAGACACCGCAGGAGTATGCTAAAGAGATACAAAAAGTGACGGCGTCTGACATTAAAAGAGTCGCAGGAAATATATTTAAAACTAATAAGAGCAACTTAGCGCTTATTGGGCCATTTAATAAAAATAAAGAAAAAAGCTTTGCCAAATCACTTGTGATATAATCAAGCTACTTATGACCCTTGATGAAGTTAGAAAAAAGTACTTGGATTTTTTTGAAAAACGCGAACATGTTCTGATTGAGTCAGCATCTCTCTTGCCTAAAGAGGACTCTACGACTTTATTTACAAGCTCTGGTATGCAACCTTTGATATCTTATTTTCTCGGGGAGAAGCATCCTAAAGGCGTTCGTTTAGTTGATTCACAAAGGTGCTTCAGAGCAGAAGATATTGAAGAAGTGGGGGATAATAGACACACTACATTTTTTGAGATGCTCGGCAACTTCTCTTTTGGGGATTATTTTAAAGAAGAGCAACTTCCGTGGTTGTATGAGTTTTTAACTGATGAAATTGGTCTTGACTCTAATAAATTATATATAACTGTATTTGATGGAGACGAGAAGGCTGGAATCCCTAAAGATACTGAAAGCTTTGATATTTGGAAGAAATTACTTGGGGGGAGCGAAAGAATCTCATATTACGGTGCAAAATATAATTGGTGGAGTCGCTCCGGCTCGCCAGAGAATATGCCAATTGGCGAGCCTGGAGGGCCTGACACAGAAGTGTTTTACGATTTTGCTACTATGCATGATAAAAGCTTTGGTAAAGAATGTCACCCAAATTGTGAGTGTGGAAGGTTTGTAGAAATAGGCAACGCGGTATTTATGGAGTACATAAAAAAAGAGGACGGCAGTTTTGCTCATTTGCCAGCTAAAAATGTTGATTTTGGAGGCGGACTTGAGAGAATCACAGCAGCATCAAACGACGATAGTGATATTTTTAATATTGATGTATTTTCAGCTGGCATAAAAAAAATAGAAAAGGCAAGCAGTAAGTCATATGATAAAAATAAAAAAGCATTTAGGATAATCGCAGACCATATTCGCGCTGGAGAACATATAATCGCAGACGGAGTTACTCCTTCAAATACCGAGCAAGGATATGTCTTGCGTCGGCTTATAAGACGTGCTGTCAGGTATGCAGATAAACTTGGTATTAAATTAAGTGAATTGGCTTCAGGAAACGAAGAGATAAACAAAGAAGAAGAAAAATTTAGGAGAACCCTTGAGAAAGGATTAAGAGAGTTTGATAAATTAATTAATAAAGGAAATATTTCAGGAGATGATGCATTTATACTTTTTACAACACACGGTTTTCCTCTTGAATTAACTCTAGAGTTAGCTCTAGAGAAAAATCTCACAGTTGATGAAAAAGGATTTAGAGATAAAATGAAAAAGCACCAGGAGCTTTCACGCGCTGGCGCGGAACAGAAGTTCAAGGGAGGACTTGCTGACACTGGTGAGCAGTCCACAAAGTACCATACGGCAACTCATTTATTACTTCAAGCACTTAAGGATGTTTTAGGGAATTCTGTAGTACAAAAAGGGAGCAACATTACGGGAGAGAGATTACGATTTGATTTTTCTTGGAGTGAGAAATTAACTGATGAAGAGAGGCAAAAAGTAGAAGACACAGTGAATCAAAAAATAAAAGAAGGACTCGTTGTTACATCTGAAGAAACAGACGGAAGAATTATATATACAATAGGCAATAAAGAAGAAAAGTACAGCGTAGAGCCCTGCGGGGGTCCGCATGTAAAAAATACTTCAGAACTTGGAGAATTTAAAATCAAAAAGCAGGAGTCAGTCTCAGCAGGCGTTCGTAGAATAAAAGCGGTATTAGAATAATTTCGTTGCGCAGTGTGCACAGTTTGAATATAATATAGAATATGTCCAAGACAAAACAATCTCCTTTTGTTATTTTTGATGTAGGAAGCGGGAGCGTCGGCGTCGCTTTGGCTACTATATCTGCCGAGGATAATATCCCAATAGTTCTATATTCCACGCGCGTTCCTATCGCATACAAAGAGAATGTTTATTCTGATTTATTTATGAAATCAATGTTGACCTCCTTTCAAAATGCCTCGCTTGAGATTATACAAAAAGGGATACCAAATCTCACAAAAAAAGGCATCAAAGTAAAAGATATAAGTAAAGTTTTATGCATTTTTTCATCTCCATGGTACAAATCACAAGCGGATCTAATTAAATTTAAAAAAGAAAAAGCATTTGATGTGTCAGAAAAGGAAATAAAAGAAGCAGTTATCAAAGTTAATGAAGAGTTCCGGAAAAACTCTATGACAGAGGGGACTGATGAAGAGACAAAAAAACCAAAACTCATTGAAAAAAATATTGTCCAAATAAGGCTCAACGGATATCCGACAAATAATCCATACGACAAAAAAACTAAAAGCGTTGAACTATCATTATTTCTGAGCAAAATCTCGGGCGATGTATACAAAAACATAAACAAAATACTTAGTGAGGTTTTTTACACAGATGATATATCTTTTCATTCTTTTGCGCTGGTTTCATTCTCTGTTGTGCGTGATATATTCAACGTGGAAAAGAATTTTATCCTTATGGACATAAGAGGAGAAGTTACTAATATTTCTTTAATTCGTAATGAAACTCTTTACAGTACAGCATCATTTCCTCTTGGTAGGAATTTTCTTACAAGAGAGGTAGCATCTGCCTTAAATACAGTCCCAGAGGAAGCAAATTCTCTCATACGAATTTCCCTTGAAGGTAAGTTTGGTAGCAGTGAATCGACAAAAATAAATACAGTGCTTATTGATGCCCAAAAACGTTGGCTTTCTTCGTTTAGAGAAACGCTAACGGATCTCTCTGAAGGATTGTCACTCCCTAGTATGGTGTTTTTAACCGTAGATGAAGATATAGGAAAATGGTTTAACGATGCAATAAAGAATGAGGAATTTGTAGGTTACACTCTTGCGGAGAGGCCATTTACCGTAATTACTCTTAGTGAAAAACAATTGCTAAAATATTGTGTCACTATAGGAGAATCCAGATGCGATCCATTTCTTGCTCTTGAAGCATTGTTTTTCCACAAGATTGCAGATATTTAGTATTTATATGGTATGATATGATCATAGTAAATATGGCAAAAAATGCATTTCAGGACATAGTTCCGTCCAAAAAAAGAACAATAAGAGACGTTCAAAACTCGCGCAGTAGAGCTCATAAACCTATTCAAAAAACAGAGGATGATTTTGAATATGATACAGGATACGACGATAATATAAGAAAACCACGCTCATCACGCTTTGCACTTTGGTTTGTTGCAGGCGTCGTAATTATAGTACTTGTACTTGCGTTTTCACTTCTTTTTGCTGGCGCGAAAGTTAGCATTACTCCAAAACAAAATAAAACACTTGTTGATGCGCAATTTGTTGCTGCACTTGATGGTGTAGCAGGAGAACTTGCTTATGAGATTATGACGATAGAGAAAACTGATTCCAAAAAAATTGAAGCAGCAGGGAGAGAAGAAATTGAAGAAAAAGCATCTGGTAGACTTGTCATTTTCAATGATTTTAATACCTCAAGTCAGCGACTTATAAAAAACACTCGTTTTGAAACACCAGAAGGACTGGTATACAGAATAAACAGATCAGTAGTTGTCCCAGGGCAGAAAACTGAAGATGGAGAGAAAGTACCAGGTTCTCTTGAAGTAACTGTATACGCGGATGAAGCTGGAGATAAATTCAACATTGGTTTGACGGACTTTACAGTTCCAGGATTCAAAGGTTCCCCACGCTTTGATAGTTTTTATGCTCGTTCAAAGACACCAATGACAGGAGGATTTATAGGAGAAAAATTAACGGCAGATCCGGTTGATGTTGAAAAGGCAAAGAGTGAAATCCATACAGATTTGAAAGAACAACTCTTAAACGAAGCGTTCTCGCAAAGCCCTGATGAATTTTATCTTTTTGAAGATGGAGTGTTTGTTGAATTTGAATCACAATCTCAGGCTGAAGCAGGTGATGAAGTTGAAATAATAGAAAAAGCGATACTCTATGGAGTACTCTTTAACAAAGAAAAATTTGCGAGCCATATTGCAGAAAACACTCTCGTCGCGTTTGATGAAGGTGCAGTTTCAATTGCGGATATCTCAACTTTAACAGTCACTGCAATTGATAAAGAAGAAGCACGCCCCTGGGAAGATGAAGAGTTTGAGTTTAGTGTAGGTGGGAATGCTCACATAGTATGGACATTTGACGAAGAGAAATTAAAAAATGACTTGTCTTCAAGAGCAAAAGCTGCACTCCCTACAGTTCTCTCTGGCTATCCAAGTATAGGGCAGGCGGAGGTGGTTCTACGACCATTCTGGAAGCGTTCATTCCCAGACAAGGTAAGTAAGATAAAAATAGAAACAGTCCTTGACAATTAATCATCTTTTGATACTCTTCATACAGAAATTTAATTCCTTAAAATTTATTTGGAGGATTAGAAATGAAACGAGTGCCAGAAATGCCAGAATTTTACCAAAAGACATTAATTGAAGGTGATTTAATTGACAATACTTTCTTTTGGACTACCGAATATACTGCAATTGTCGTCATAATATCAATCATAGGCCTTATAGTTCTTGGAATAAATTATCGGAATGCAAAGAAAAGAGAGGACGCTGAAGCATGTTGATACTTGCAATACATTAGCCACCCATTTCGTAAAGAAATGGGTGGCATTTTTTATGATATAATGCATTCTAAATTATGTTTACTAAAAAAGAACTAATTGAACATCTTGAGAAGGGTACAAGAATGCTTCAGAGTAATGAACTAAAAGACGCTTTTACAGCGATAGATAGAAAGGATTTTGTACCAGAGGATTATGTGGAAGAAGCATATGAGGATTATCCTCTTCCACTTGGAAGCACAGAACAGACTATTTCACAGCCGACGACCGTTGCATTCATGCTTGAGCTTTTGAATCCGCAGAAAGGAGAGAAGATTCTTGATGTCGGTTCTGGCTCTGGATGGACGACGGCGCTTCTGGCGCATCTTGTAGGCGAGAGTGGGGCAGTCACGGGTGTTGAAATTATTCCGGAGTTAGTAAAGCTTGGAAACAATAATCTCAAGAAATATGATTTCAAGAATGCCCAAATACTAAAAGCAGGAAAGGAAATCGAACTTGGAGGAGAAGCGCCGTTTGATAAGATTTTAGTTTCTGCCGCGGCAGAAGATTTACCAAAGAAGCTTATGGAACAACTGAAAGTCGGTGGAACAATGGTAATCCCTGTTTATGATAATCTGTGGCAGGTAAAGAAAACAGAAGGTGGCGCAGATGTAAAAAAGTTTGAAAGATTTGAATTTGTGCCATTAATAACATGACGAAAACAGAGCAAATGAAGAAAATCAGAGACGAAGTGTTTGAATTAAAAAATTCGCCTCTGTATCAGTATAGAACAGAAAATGGATTTTTCCCTGTGATAGGTGAAGGGAATCACGATGCGGACATTATGTTTATAGGCGAGGCGCCGGGGAGGAACGAAGCAAAAACTGGCAGGCCGTTTTGTGGAGCGGCGGGGAAGATTTTGGACGACTTGCTCGCATCAATTAAAGTGCCCCGTGAAAATGTATATATAACAAACATAGTTAAAGACAGACCGCAGAACAACAGAGACCCGCTTCCAGAGGAGATAGAGATTTATGGTCCGTTTTTGGACAGGCAGATTAAAATTATTGAACCAAAAGTTATCGCAACACTCGGGCGATACTCAATGGAATATATTATGAAAAAGTTCGGACTTGAAAGAGAGCTCAAGACAATAAGCTTAATGCATGGCAAATCGTTTGATTCGGGTGGTCTAAAAATCGTTCCGCTCTATCACCCAGCGGCTACGATTTATAATCGCGACCTTATAAAGACACTCGAAGAAGGCTTTAAGATTCTAAAAAATATATAATAAAAAGCCCTTCAACGATTTATAATCGTTGAAGGGCTTTAAAAACAGCTCTTGGTTCGCAGAACAATTTTTTTAGTCCCCAAAATAAAAATAAAAGAATTATAAAAAAAACAGATATAATAGCAATAAACGCAAACGGTATTATTAATTTATCTTCCCACACCGCATGGATTCCTCCTGAAATCCAGAAAATTATTTCTCTAACTTTCGAACGAATCCCCAGAAAATCTTTTTCTGCTATGTAAAATACAATTGCATGCAACATTCCAAGTACAAAAAATATAGTAAATCCAATAGATTGATTTCCCGTGATTGTTAAATATAAAGCGCCCAGGAAAATACATAAGAATACAAACCAGTACAGTGTTTTTGGAATATTCATCTTTTCCTCCCATATATAGTTATAAAAAACTAAATTTTATTCCAAGGACAGATTACTATGATTTATTAAATTAGTCAATTGTGATACTATAATCTGAAGCTTATGTTTTGGGGAGACAAAATAACTAATCAAATTAAGATTGATCTGGAGGAGCGGATCAAATCTGGTAAAACTCTTATCATAAGAGATGAAAAAACGGCATCTGGAAGAATCCATGTTGGCTCAATGCGTGGTGTCGCAGTTCACGGAATAGTGTCGGAAATACTTTCTGAAAACGGAATTAAAAATAAATTTCTCTATGAAATTAACGACTTTGATCCAATGGATGATATACCAGCTAATTTAGACAAGAAAGAATTCGAAAAATACATGGGTCAGCCTCTCTACTCAGTACCTTCACCGGAGGGTAAAGCGAAGAATTTTGCAGAATATTTTGCAGGTGAATTTATTGATGTAATAAAAAAGTCCGGTTTTTCTCCGGAGTATTACAGAGCAAGTGAGTTATATAAATCAGGGAAAATGAATGATGCGATTAAGACGGTTCTTAATCATGCGCAAGAGATAAGAAAAATTTATAAAGAGATATCAGGATCAGTTAAACCAGATGATTGGCTTCCTTTATCAGTGGTATGTGAAGGTTGTGGGAAGATAGGAACTACTAAAGCCATTTCTTTTGACGGAAAAGAAGTTGAATATGTATGTGACCCAAAATATGTAGAGTGGGCAGAGGGTTGTGGTCATAAGGGCAAAATTTCCCCATTTGACGGCAATGCAAAGCTTCCATGGAAGGTTGAGTGGGCTGTTAAATTCAAAGTTCTTGATGTTGATATAGAAGGAAGCGGGAAAGACCATTCTACAAAAGGAGGGCCCAGAGACATCGCAAATCATATCTCAAAAGAAATACTTGATTACAGCCCTCCTTTTGATATCCCATATGAGTTTTTCCTTGTCGGAGGGGAGAAAATGTCATCTTCAAAGGGTAAAGGATCATCTGCAAAAGAGATATCAGACCTTTTGCCTTTAGAGTTATTTCGCCTTGCCCTGATTGGCAAAGATTACAAGCAGGCAATTAATTTTGAGCCTGATGGAGACACTATTCCAATCCTCTACGACACACTGGACAGGCTTGCAGAGAAATATTTTGAAAATGTGGAAGATGATGGCGCGAGACTGTTTTCACTTATCCATTCTCCGGCTGAAAGAAAAAATATAAAAAATAGATTTCTTCCGCGCTTCTCTCAGATTGCATTTCTTGCGCAAATGCCACATATGAATATTGAAGAAGAAGTTGAGAAGATAAAAGGAGAACCTCTTACGGGGAGCGATAAAAAGGAAATTAAATTAAGAGTTGAATATGCAAACAATTGGCTTAAGGTATATGCACCGGAAAATTATAAATACGAACTTCAAGAAGACTCTATACCTAAAGAAGCAAGTAATTTATCAAATGAGCAAAAGCAAGTACTTGGCAAAGTTCTTGAATATGTAAAGTCAGAGAGAAACCTTGATGGGCAAGAGCTACACAGTAAAATACATGAAATAAGAAAAGAGTCGGATATTGAGCCAAAAGAACTTTTCAGTGCAATTTATCTTTCGTTTCTTGGCAAAGAAAGCGGACCTAAAGCAGGATGGTTTTTGAGTGTGCTTGATAAAGGATTCCTTGAGAAGAGACTTGAAGAAGTAACAAAATAAAAAAAGCACCCGATAAAACTGGGTGCTTTTTGTAAAACTAATTCTATTTTTTGACTTCTGTCTTCCTCTTCGTTTTCTTTTTTGTTACCTTATTCTCGTACAAGATTATTGATTTTAATCTTTTCTTTCTAACATATTTCTTTTTACTCTTCTCACCGTCTTTATTAAGTATTACAGGAAGTTCTATTTCCTTAGCTTCTCCGTCTCCTTCACAAAATCTTTGTAGTAAAATAATCATTATATCGTTTACAACTGCTTCTAGTTTAAATCTTTCTCCTTTAACGAAATTTATTTCATAGCGCTTGATATTCATTAGATTTTCCATACCACAAATATGTCGGAGCTCACTTTCAAATGATTTGTATTTGTCGCAATCTTCATCACCGTATCCATCACCTACATCTCCGCAATTATCACAATGAGTACTTTGAATAAATTCATCCTCGTCGTCGTCATCATCATCATCAAAACAATCACTAACATCAGGGTCTTCATAACAAGATGTATCATCTTGTTTTGCGTGTTCTCGCAATGGTATGTCTACGAATAGGCGTATACGATTTGGTTTCGAATCGTAATATTCAATAGCATATTTAATAATCATAAATCTCTCCTCCAAATTTATGTTAACGATCTAAACTAAGTGGATAATAGCAGATTATGGATAAAAGGGAAGCTTTTTATTCACCCCAATTTTCCTGTGGATAAGTGTTTTGGTGTAGTGGTATGAAGTGTTATATACTTATACCGTAGTGGTATGAAGTGGAAATTCAGAGGATATAGGCCCGCCATACTCTATGTCCTCTGGGTTAGCAAATTATACTGCTACATAATAATTTGCTACGCATGCTAATCGGAGAATATAAACACATAATAGATCCCAAGAAACGACTCTCACTTCCGTCAAAGTTTCGCAAGGAACTTGGAAAGAAAGTTGTCTTAACAAGGGGACTAGATAATTGTTTGTTTGTATATCCAATTAGTGAATGGAAAAAGATTTCAGCAAAGCTCGCAGAGCTTGGGGTGGGCAAGGCTGACACAAGAGGGTTTAACAGATTCATTCTCTCCGGAGCCGTAGAGACAGCAACTGACTCCCTAGGAAGGATTCTTATACCAGACTTCTTGAGAGACTTTGCGTCTCTTAAAGACAAAGTGATATTGGCAGGAGTACAGACAAGGGTTGAAATCTGGGACGAGAAGAAATGGAGAGAATATAAGGAGAGAATTGAAAGACAGGCGGATGATATGGCAGAAAAATTGGGCGAAATAGGAATCCTCTAATATGCATATCCCAGTTCTTTTAAAAGAAGTAATAGAGAATTTTACTTTAAAGGAAGGAGATACATTAATTGACGCAACTATAAATACAGGCGGGCATGCGAAAGAGTTCTGTAAATTAATCGGAGAAAAAGGAACACTTATCGGGATAGACCTTGACCAAGATGCACTTGATGAGGCGAGCAAGATTCTTGAAAATGAAAAATGCAAGAAAGTTTTAGAGCGAAATAATTTCAGAAATTTAGACGAAGTTCTTAAAAAAGAAAATATAGAAAAAGTTGATGCAGTATTACTTGATCTCGGTTTTAGTTCTGACCAGATGGACGAGTCGGGCAGAGGATTTAGCTTTCAGAGAAATGAACCACTTTTAATGACATTAAAGAAAAATCCGACTGAAGAAGATTTAACTGCAAAAGAAATCGTCAACAACTGGGAAGAAGAGAACATTGCAGATGTCATCTACGGATATGGCGAGGAAAAGTTCTCCAGACAGATCGCAAGGAAGATTGTGGAGATGAGGAAGGAAAAGCCATTTGAGACAACACAGGATTTGGTGGGAGCGATAGAGAAAGCGGTTCCAAACTGGTACAAACACAAGAAAATTCATTTTGCTACAAAGACATTTCAAGCCCTCCGTATCACCGTAAATGATGAAATAAAAGCTCTAAAAGAAGGTCTTGTGAAGGGAATTGAAGCATTAAATGAGGATGGTAGGATGGCAGTCATATCATTCCACAGTATTGAAGATAGGGCCGTAAAACAATTTTTTAATAGCAAGAAACAAGATGGCGTGGGAAAGGTAATTACTAAAAAGCCGATTACACCAAGCGCGGAGGAGGTAAAAGACAATCCACGTTCGCGAAGCGCAAAACTAAGAGTATTTCAGAAAAATTAAAATAATTAAATGAGAACACAAGCAGTACAAATAAATAAGTTTGAAAAAAGGGCATTTGTAGTGCTTGTCTTTATAATTCTCATATTGTTCGGCCTGTACTTATATTTCATAAGCAAATCAATAGTCAATGTAATAGTAAGGGAAGAGATTAACAGCGATGTCGCCGCTGTAAGCTCAACTATAAGTGAGCTTGAAACCAGATATATAGCGCACAAAGAAGCCATTGACATTGAATTTGCAAAATCTGCTGGATTTAAAATATTGAAAGAGAAAAAATTTGTAGCAAAAAAATCGCTTGCCAGAAAAGGCACTGCTTTAAATCTTGGAAATTAGAACCTACCTAGGATATAGGATATAGGATATAGTATATAGATGAAACCAGAATTTTTGACAAGAATTCGCATAATCTCTAGAATAATATTCTTTATAGCACTCGTTCTTTTTGGACGGCTTTATTTTATACAAGTAATGCACGGGGGAGAGTTTAGCGATGAAGCAGACAGACAATACACTCGTCCGAACCAAAGTCTCTACAATAGGGGATCTGTATATCTCAAGGACAAAGACGGACGCTTAGTCTCTGGAGCAACACTTAAGTCAGGATTTATAGTTGTTATAAATCCAAAAATACTCGTTGATGCTAAAACCGCATATGAAAAGCTTTCAGGTTTAATTGAAATAGACGAGGATACTTTTTTCCTGCGTGCAGGAAAAAAGAGTGACACATACGAAGAAATCGCAAAACACATAGACTCTGATACAGCACATATTATTGAAGAGTTAGACATTGATGGAGTTGATATTTATAAAGACCGATGGAGGTTCTACCCAGGGAAAACTTTGGCATCACAGACTCTCGGTTTTGTCGGCTATATTGGAGATGAATTCTCTGGAAGATACGGGCTTGAAAGATATTATAATGACTTGCTTGAAAGGGGCGGGGATAGTATGTATGTTAATTTTTTTGCGGAAATCTTTGCAAACATAAACAGCACAGTGTTTAAAAGTGGCAATCGCTCCGGTGATGTAGTCACTTCTATAGAGCCGTCCGTACAGCTATTTCTTGAAAAAAAACTTCAAGAGATAAGCACTGACTGGAACTCAAAGCTTTCTGCTGGAGTGATAATAGACCCCAGAAACGGAGAGATACGAGCGATAGGTGTGAATCCTTCATTTGATGTTAATAATTTTCAAGACCAAGAAGACGCGTCAATATTTTTAAATCCTATTGTTGAAAATGTGTATGAGATGGGTTCTATCATAAAACCGCTCACAATGGCAGCTGGGATTGATGCAGGAGCAGTGACAGCGACAACTACATATTATGATGCAGGTAAGATTGAGCTAAGCGACTACACGATTTCAAACTTTGACGGCAAAGGTCGTGGGCGAGTATCAATGCAGGAGGTACTCAACCAATCACTCAATACCGGAGTTGCATTTGTTACAAGTAGAATGGGCAACAGAGTATTTGCTGACTATATGCTATCCTACGGTGTTGCAGATGAGACAGGGATTGACCTCCCTAATGAAAGCGCGGGACTCGTCGATAACTTAAACTCGCCCCGCGACCTCGAATACGCTACAGCTTCTTTTGGACAGGGGATTGCGATGACTCCGATAGCAATGATAAGGGCGCTTTCAGTACTTGCAAACGGCGGGACGCTTATTACTCCGCACATTGCAAAAAAGATAAAGTACACATCAGGACTTTCAAAGAATGTATCGTTTAATGACGGAGAAAGGGTGTTGAAGCAGGAGAGTGCGGAAGAGATAACGCGGATGCTTGTTAATGTTGTTGATGATGCGCTTCTGGGAGGGACTGTAGCACTTCCTAACTATAGTATTGCCGCAAAGACAGGGACAGCGCAGATTGCGCGTATAGGAGAACGCGGGTATTATGACGACAGATTTTTACATTCATTCTTTGGCTACTTCCCTGCTTATGATGCAGAGTATCTGATATTCCTCTATACTTTAGAGCCCAAAGAAGTGCGCTATGCATCGCAGACGCTTACTCACCCATTTATAGATACTGTGAAGTTTTTAATTAATTATTACGAAATACCACCAGATAGGTAATTCACAATGAAAAATATTTTTAAAAATATAATAATCTTTATTCTAACTCTAGAGGCACGACTTGTATTAAAAAAGTACAAGCCGAAGATTGTTGCGGTTACAGGAAACATTGGGAAGACAACTTCAAAAGACGCTATTTACACCGTACTTTCCTCTGTATTCTTTGTACGCAAAAGTGAAAAGAGTTTTAACAGCGAGATAGGTATCCCTCTGACTATCTTAGGACTCCCGAACGCGTGGAGTGACTTTTTCTCATGGGCGCAAAACATAATTGATGGCTTGAAGCTTATTATTTTGAAAAACCATTATCCCAAGTGGCTAGTGCTTGAAGTTGGTGCGGACAGACCGGGGGATATAAAAAAAGTGTCGCACTGGCTTAAGCCAGATGTTGTCGTTATGACCCATCTTCCCGATGTGCCTGTTCATATAGAGTTTTTTAATTCAGTAGAGGAAGTAGTAAAAGAGAAAAGCAACCTTATAAAAGCACTTAAGGAAAATGGGACTTTTGTAGTTAATGCAGATGACAAAAAAGCGCTTGCACTTAAAGAGCTCGCAGGAGAGAAGAAAGTTTTGACATACGGATTTAAAGAGGGTTCAAGTATCATAGCCTCTGGTGAGAATACTATTTATGAAGACGGAAGACCAAAGGGCATATCATTTAGAGTTGATTATAGCGGAAGTAGTGTACCTGTAGAGATAGGAGGTGTGCTTGGCAAACAGCATATTTATCCGATACTTTCCTCACTTGCAGTTGGTATCGCCCAAGGGCTTAATATTGTCTCTATGGGACAGGTACTTAAAGAACACATGACTCCAGCAGGGCGGATGAAGCTCGTTGATGGGATAAATGATTCAATAATTATTGACGACAGCTACAACTCTTCTCCAGAGGCGCTTAAAGAAGCTTTGAATTCTCTTTCTGGGGTTAATGGCCTGCCTCGCCATAGCGAAGCTAAGGCGAGTAAAAGAAAAATAGCAGTACTTGGAGATATGATGGAGCTGGGAAGTCATTCTGTAAAAGCGCACATTCAGGCAGGAGAGCTTACAGCAAGTTCGGCAGATATTTTGATAACAGTCGGAGTACGCGCCAAATATATTGCACAAGGTGCAATGGAGAACAAAATGAAAAAGAAGGAAATTTTTCAGTTCAATGATTCAAAAAGCGCAGGAGAAAAACTTGCGGCAATACTTAACGACGGCGACATAACTCTCATAAAAGGCTCGCAGTCGGTGAGGATGGAGAGAATTGTTGAGAAGGTAATGGCATACCCTGAAAAGAAATACAGACTTTTGGTGAGACAGGGAGAAGAGTGGCAGATAAGATAAATTATTGATATATTTCTATTCAAGGCTCCATCGTCTAACGGTTAGGACATCAGCTTCTCAAGCTGGTAATCGGGGTTCGATTCCCCGTGGAGTCAAATTTTAAATAAACGTTACTTTACAAGGTTATTTTTTGTACCCATCGTCGGACTGAGAACTTTTTATTTTCTGGCTAACCAAATATCAAAATGCTTTTCTTCTGAAATTTCGGGAGTTATTTTTTCAATATTAGAGAAACCTCCATTTTTTAAAAATTCAACTAATTCTTTCTCGAGTAAATCATACGTGATTCTTGTTTCGGTATTTACCACTTCATTTCCAACTATTCTCTGCATAAAAACCTGTCTAGTTTTAGTTTCTGGAGATCTTTTAGAAGAGAACATCAAATCCTGTATTTGATTACCAACTTTAATCGTGGCTAATTTTTCTCTATGCCCTAATTCACTATCTTTAAATTTATCAATGTACATATGTCCACCAGTTTTTAGCATATCGGCAAATATCCTAGCCACTCTAGAATAATCGGTCTGAACTTTTTTCATATCAAAATTAGTCAATTCTGTCCAACCACCTCCAGCAAAAATAAAAGAATTGCCGCGACAAAAAATAAAATCGTACTGTTCAGATGTAATAATATTTGGAATATCTTTCCACAATATTTCTTTACAAGTTGTCTCTCGTCCCTGTTTTTTAGCATTTTCATTAAACAAATCGGAGGCAAAAGCATCAAAACAATCTACTTTATATCCAAATCCAATTAAATCAAGGGCTAGGAAACCACCTCCAGCACTCACATCGGCAATTTTTGATTCTTTAGTGATACCTAATCTTTCAAATAGAGCTACGATCTCATCTACATACTTTTTTTGATCATAGAGGAAATTCCTGACACATAAATCCCATATTTCGTCTTGACTAGGGTCATTGTGTATTTCTAAAATATTATTTAATGGCTCAGTCTTTTCCATATTATTTTTGTGCCAACCAGACAACAAAATGTCTCTCCTCTTTCAAGTTAAGTTTTTCTATTTTTTTAAAGCCAACTTTATTTAATAATTCATCCATTTCTGCTTCGCTTAAATCATAAACCAATCCAGTTAACATAGTCTTTTCTTTATTATCATTCACATCACGCAACGATAACTGAGCAAACCTTGTATTTTCTTTTGGTCTTCGTTCCACTAAAAATATTACATCTTTCTCCTCTCCTGTCTCTTTGATCTCCAATCTGGCGGTTACTTTTTTGTCAGGTATTTCAGAATCTCTAAATTTATCAATATACAGATATCCTCCAGGTTTCAATAGATCATAATATATTTTTAGTGTTTTATAAAATTCTTCTAGTGATTTTTTCTTATTGATTGGAATATTTTCATTCCAGCCACCAGCAGCGTATGTAAATGAATTACCCCTATTAAACAAGATATCGAAAGACTTTTTATTATAATGCTTAGGGAGATCTAGCCAAGAAGATTTTGTGACTTTATGGTTAATTCCGAGTTCTTTTAGTTCATTATAAAACGGTTTTATTGTTTCCTCACTAATATCTGCAGTTTTTAGATTATAGCCTTTTTGTAATAATTCTGTTGCAAAAAACCCTGGACCAACACAAGTATCTAAAATTTCTGATTTTTTATTAACACCAATTTTTTCAAATAATTTTTCCATCTCTTTCACATAAGCATTACTGTCATAAAGAAGGTTATATTCAGTAATCTTCCATAAATCTGCAAAATCTGGCTCTGTATGGACATTTAAAACCTCAAGTGAGTCTTTGTCTGATATATATATCATTTCCGTACCAATCGCTAGATCTCTTTCGGCATTTGGGCCTAGTGGAAGATTAAAGAATTTAACAGAACCAAGTCCTTTTTCTTGTAAAAATACTTTTGTATACAATTCACCGCCTCTAGTAATCGCATTGTCGCACATAGTTGGTGAATACATAACAAAAATTTTATGTTTTCCTTCTATTTGAGGTTTCTTAATTTTTTCGTTCAAATAATCAAAATTAACATCTGGAGCTTTCCCAAATAATTCTGCCATCAATTCAGCAACCTCAGCAGTACAAAATCTCCCTCCTGTTTTTGAATTAAATGTTTCAAAATTACAAGTCTTAATTTGTTGATTGTCCAAAATATTTATTGCTAAATCTATATTTTCTCCGTCTTCTGCAGAATAATTTATCACTCCATCAAAGTATGCTTTGTTAGCACTAATAAATTTTTTAAAATTCGCTCGTAATATTGTCTCTGTCATATAATAGTTTTTCCTATTCTTTAGAATATCTTTTTTGTTCAATTTATATTTCTTTAATATATCTAAATATTCTGATGGTAATTCATTCTCACCAACAAATATCTGCAACAATTCTTCCCGATATTGTTCTGCTGTTTTTGATGTTTTGTTTACATTGGAAAGTCTTAACTCATTGATGCCTGTTGTGTCATTAGCAACAATAAGAAGTTTGGCATTAACACCTTGTAATTTTAATTGTGATACTGTTTGGCATGCTATTTTCCAAGAAAATAGAGGGAATGAGGTCATTCCAAATTCTTCTAAAAAATTATGTAAATTCGGAGGTAAAAGCGGTTTAATACTTGGATAAAATTTATTATTTATCAGATCAGGAATAGCGAGAAAATGACCACCCATAACAACAACACTGGTATCTTTATTATTATAGATGGATAGCTTAATTTTATTTAATATCGAATCAATATTAATGTTACCTTTATTAGATTGAACAATAGATACATTCTTGTAATAAATTTTATTTTTGAGAGTTTCTAAGTTTGGATTTTTAATCAGCCCCCTTTTCTTATCAAGAAAGAACTTTATTTCTCCAAGTATTCTATCCACATCTTCAAAATCAGAATAGATACCAAAACTTATTCTAAGGCTTTCCTGCCCCAATCTTTCAGCCAAAGGAAAAGCGCAGTGAGAACCATAGCGAATATAAATTTTTTGCCTTCCTAAATAATCCCCTAATTCTTTTACAGGATAATTTTCCAAACCAAAAGAGACTAGTCCGATTTTCTTATTAAAATCCTCTGGATCAAAAATGACTATCTCTTCTATTTTTTTCAATTCAGCAACCAAATATTTCAATAATTCAACTTCGTGACTTCTGATACTATCAAAACCGATTGAACGTATAAAATTTACGGCTCTCGATAATCCAACAATATTTGAAGTATTTGGCGTTCCACCCTCTAAAGTAATTAATGATTGATGATATTCTGGTGAGATTATGTCTTTTTTCTTTCCGTAGGTAATAGCGACATTCTTTACGGTACCTCCGCCAACTTGAGTAGGAGTTAAAAGATGATGCATACCCTTCGAAATATACAAAACGCCGACTCCGTCTGGTCCATACATCTTATGACTAGAAAAGGCATAGAAGTCTGCTTTAATATTTTTTACATTTACAGGTATATGTGCCACTGCCTGTGTCCCATCAATAAAATATAAAATATCCTTATTATGAGCTTTAATAATTCTACCAATTTCTTCTACTTCATTTATATTTCCTAAAACATTTGAACAATGTCCAATAGCTACTATTTTTGTTCTATTATTTAATGTTTTTTTTATTTCATCTATACTTATTATCCCATCCTTTAAACCAACTATATGAATATTTGCTCCTCTTTTTGCCAACTTGAGATAAGGTAACATGTTTGAATTATGTTCGGACACAGAGATGATTATCTCATCATCTTTTTTAATCAAATCAGCAATAGAATCCACGGCCAAATTCAAGGCACCGGTCGCATTACCAAAAAAAGCGATCTCCTCTGTCTGAGCGCCTATAAATTTAGCGATATTAGCCCTAGATTTTTTAATTAGTTCTTCGTTGCGTAAGGAAACAATATGCGCACTACGACTCGGATTGCCCCTGTATTGTAAAGTTTGTTCAACAGACCGAATAACTAAATCAGGTACTTGTGTAGTTGCAGCACTATCTAAGTATGTTACGTTGTTTCTTCTAAAAAATTCAAAGCGAGATTTGATTTCCATGGCTACAATATATCAAAAAACGTGTTATTTGTTAAGCTAAAAATAAACACAGAATCTTCTGTATTCCTTCTTTATTTCACCAAACAGACTCGAACATCGTCCAGTGAGTGGAGCACTGTTCTATTACCATAGAGGTAAAGTATCTACAGGATGATAGTTCAAATTTAGCTTGTAGTTAAGCTCCTTTTGAAACAAGAGTTTAGTGAGATTATAAAAAGAAAACGCGCTATATGTCAGAAGACAACATAGCGCGTTGGTTGAAGTGGCGGAAAGTGCAGTGGTTACTAACAATGTTAGGCTGGCACAGATTTCTGATCTGTCTGTCTCCGCTTGAAATAAACTCTCCTGAGTCCCTCCATTCCTGAACTTCCAACTTCGGTCAGGAAGAGATGTTTAAGGACCCAGCAAGGACGTTGTGTAAATATAGCCATAGCTGCTAAGACTGACGGTCGGTGATTTTGTGGCCACCGTCCGCTAGCATAATCTCCACAATTATCCTTTACCTCATTAACTCCTGACTCAAGCTTTGTAACGACTTCTTCAAGGATCTTGCAGGTGTAGTCTACATCACACGAACAGAACTCACTGAACGCCAATAGAGCAACCTTGTAGCCGATACCTTTTGTTCGCTCCGCCACATAAGGGTAGCGAGTGAGGGCTTGATCAACCGAAGACAGCTCAGGTGTCCATTTGTTCCGCAGCCCAGTTTCGTACTCTATGTCATCGAAATCGTCATCAGCGGTCTTCTTACACAAATTGTCATCGGCATCAATGATAGCTTGTGCCATGTTGAGTTCCTCGACAGAGCCAAGCTTGACAATCGCTCGGGCGTACGCCCAGCCTCGCTTAAAGTTATCGTCGTCAACTAGTGCCTCTTCCAGCATTGCTTTTATGTCAGACTGTTTCATTTTCGGCCTCCTTAGGTCAAAAAAGTTATAAAAAGATCAATAAGATAACATTCTTTATGTTATCCCTATATACTAACATATATACACTATTTGTCAAGGTTTTCGAATGGCTCATCCGGCTGAGCCATTCGTTGGAAGTTGCTATTTTAGTGTATAGAATACATTTTGACCGATTTTGCCGTGTTGGGTGATTTTTCCTTCTTTTTCAAGTTCATTCAGATACCGCTCTGCTGTTGCATCAGATACTCCAAGCAATCTTTCAACGTCAGAATTTTTTATTTCTCTATTTTTCTGTACGAATGCAAATACTTTATCTTTATTCTCTTGTTTCTTCTTACTTTGTTCTGAAATCGGTGTATTATTTCGTTTTGCAAGTGAATAGCCAAGTATTATTCCAATGATAGCGATAAATATTATAGTTATATAGTTCATGAGTCTATTTTAGCATAAATAAACATATGGAAAATGAAATACAAAACAAGCTAAACGAACAAAGTGAAAAAATAGACGCTATTTATAAGTCAGTTGAAAAAACACGGAAATATTTCTTGGTAATTATTTGGATTACCGTTATTGCTTTTATTCTACCACTTATAGCTATGATATTTGTGATACCGTCCTTTATGAGTTCATATATGGGCTCTCTGGACGGCTTGCTATAATAACCTCATGACTGTCAAAGTAAAAGTGAAATCAGAAGATGAGAAGAAGTGGGTTTTCTTTGTGCGTGTGGAGGATATGGATTATGAGGTGGAGGTTAAAAGGGAAGACTATGAAAGACTAACTGGCGGGAAGACCAAGCCCGAAGAGCTTGTAGAGAAGTCCTTTGAGTTCTTACTTGCTCGTGAGCCGAAGGAGTCTATCTTGAAGCAGTTTAACCTTATGGAGATAGCGCGTTATTTCCCAGAGTACGAACGCGAAATATCACAAGGCTAAAAATTTTATAAAAAAATAGAACCGACTTCCTTACAAGAAGTCGGTCTCTTTTTGATAATTACAATATTTCGTCTAAGGGTCTACGAGAACAGAAAAAGAAAGCACAGAGTAATCCAAATATAACAAACAGAAGACCACACTTAGCAAAAATATTAGGTTCTTGGTTATTTACTCTCTTCATCTTAAAACTCCTTTTATTTGAAAGAAATAAGGACTATATATCTTGTTAGACAATACCACATAACTAAACCCTTGACAAATGGTACGGGTGTGATATTTTGCATAGCAAAAGTACATTTATATTTTAGAGAAGAGAAGAAAAAATGTTTAAACCGATAGTTTGTTTAAAAAGTCTTGGAGAATTTGACGATTTTGGGAAAGCGTTGTATGAATTTTTGAAGAAAGCAAAGGAAAAAGTGGATAAAGGAATGACTTAATATTCAACCCACCCAAACAGGAAAACCTGTTTCGGTGGGTTTTCTTATTTATACTAAAATAACCCCCCTGAAAACAGGGGTTCCACATTTGATTTATAGGAGTATAATGGAGACATTATTAATTAGTGTTTATATATGTCTGATACAAAAGAAAAACTCATTGGCAAAGTAACGCACTATTATTCAAAAATTGGCGTTGCTATTATTGAACTCTCCGACAGCATATCAGTTGGCGATGTGCTTCATTTTAAGGACGGTACCACCGACTTTGAAGAGAAGCTTTCCTCAATAGAAGTTGAGCACGAGAATGTCTCATCAGCAAAAAAGGGTGCTGTAGTCGGTGTTAAAGTTTCCCAAAAAGTACGAGGGAGTGAACAAGTGTACAAGAAATAAAGAAACTTAGGAGAGATGTGATATAATAAAAATAATGAATGGAAACATTTGGCTTATATTTTCTGTATTAATCATCCTTTTGGTAATTGGCGTTGGTGTTTTCTTTTACAAAAGAGCTAAGGGAGAGAACGGAACAGCGAAAAGAAAGGATTTTGAACTTTATGAATATTGACGCTGTTCACGAGGAAGAGTTAAAAGCTTGTAATGTAGTAGACATCAAAGAGGGTGTTACTTCAGACAATGTTGCAAAATTGCTTGGTGTATCAAACATAACAGCAAGAAGGTATCTAAACGAACTGGAAAGTGAAAACAAAATCAAACAACACGGAGAAAGAGGTAGGAATGTATTCTATACTTTAGTATAAAAAAGACAGTTGATATAATAATATATTAGTGATATCTTTCGTGGTGGAGGTGACAAATGAAACGAATAAAAATAGGGAAGAAAAGGAAGAGACGCAAGCCATACTTTGTAAGACCAGAGCAAAAACGTAGGAAGAGTGAGAGAAAATTATTCGGGAAGCTTATGAGGGGGGCAGTGCTGTGTCTAAGTAATGGACTACAATTAAGTTTAAAGAAAGTAAAGAATGACAAGAAAAGATACGAGTGGGTTGATTGGACATAAACCGTCTGGCTAAAAGAGCAAGAAGTTGCAGTTAAGCTTTCCTGAAAGCAGTAATTGAATTTATTCAGTTGCTGCTTTTTTGTTTGTATTGATAAAAATAGGCAGAAATCATAAAGTGATTTCTGCCTATTTAACAAATGAAAGCTTTTTTTGTAAGTTTTCGATTCGTTCCCTCTTTTCTCTCCCTTCTCTACATACTTCAAGTATTTTGTGTACCTCATCGGATGGTCTAACAGTTTCTATTGGAGTTCTCTTTCTATAACTATGATGTGGTGCGTAGTATTTCATAGCAAAGCTATGATAGATAGCCCACCACTCTTTACCAAATCCGAGGTCTGTTAGAGAAAACCTTACCGCTTCTTTGAACTTAATTTTCCTTAATAGTCTTTCATCAATCAGTTCAATGAGTCTTTGGGTTTTATCCATACTTCTAAGAAGATCGCATTGAAACTCGTATTCCAAATTTTTTATAGTTCTCAAGACTTCGGTTTCATTATACATCTGTAATACCTCCAAATGATTTGAAATATATAATCTACCTAAAGTATACCAAAAAATATGACTTTGTCAATGGTTTAAATGTGGATACTTGCTAAATCCCCAAAATAGAGGCTCAATTGTGTATAAAGCTTGACTTTAGTAGCAGTATTTTGGTACTATGTGAAAATTCTACGAGAAGCTGTAAATGGAAAATAAACAAGAAACACCAGAAGAAATAACCGGCACAGTGGATGAAACATTACCAAATGCACTATTCCGGGTAAATCTTTCCAATGATGAAAAAATCATCGCGTATCTTTCAGGAAAGATGCGTAAATTTAGAATAAAAGTCCTCGTTGGGGACAAAGTAATCGTTGTTGTTGACCCATATGGTGGAAAGGGGAGAATAATAAAACGACTTTAAATATGAAGATAAAAGCATCTGTAAAAAAAATATGTGCGCAATGCAAAATAGTCAGGAGAAAAAGAAGGATTTGCGTGATTTGTACAAACCCGCGTCATAAACAAAGGCAGGGATAATCAAGTGTAAAACAATAAGCATGAGAATTTCAGGAGTAACAATACCAGATAAAAAAAGATTAGAATATGGACTCACCGCCGTTTATGGTATTGGTATTTCCAAATCACAGACACTTCTCGATAAAATAAATGTGGACAGAGGCAAGCGTCCATCGGACTTGTCTTCCGATGAGGAAAACAATATTAGAAAATTAATAGAAGAAGAGAAGATTGAGGGGGAACTACGAAGGGAAGTATCAGGCAATATAAAAAGATTAAAAGATATCAAGTCCTACAGGGGTTCAAGGCACGCAAAGCGCTTGCCAGCCAGAGGACAAAGGTCAAAGACAAATGCAAGAACACTCAAGGGTGCGAAGAAGACTATGGGTTCAGGGAGAAAGAAGCTTGATAAAACTTAAAATTTAAAATGGGAAAAAAGAGAATTATAAAAAAAACAGGAGGTGAAGCGGATAAAGGACTAAAGTCCCGCTCACTTGCGCGTATACCAAAGAAAAAGCTTGACGCCGGCATCTTACACATTGAAGCAACCTACAATAATACGAAAGTATTACTTACGGACAAAAAAGGTGACTCTGTGATGTGGTCTTCAAGTGGGGCACTTGGTTTTAAAGGTGCGAAGAAGGGTACACCATTTGCTGCGGCAAAAGTCGGTGAGCTTCTTGGAGAAAAAGCATCAATGATAGGAGTGAAAGACGTGGATGTTGTAATAAAAGGTGTAGGCGGAGGAAGAGAGTCAGCGCTTCGTGGTTTTATAACAAAAGGTATTCAAGTTTCTTCAATAAAAGACACTACGCCTGTCCCACACAACGGCCCGCGTCCTAAGAAAACACGAAGAGTATAAATATTTAAAATATTATGAAAATAGGTCCAAAATATAAAATATGCAAACGTTTAGGAAGTACTGTCTTTGACAAATGTCAGACGGCGAAATTTACTCTTGCAAAAGACAAAGCTCAAAAAAAGGGAAGGATTGGTAAGCGCCCAAGGCAGATGTCGGATTACGGACGTCAGCTTATTGAAAAGCAGAAAGTAAGATACACATACGGGATTGCTGAAAAGCAGATGTCCAAGTATGTAAAAGAAGCGGTTGCAAAGAAAGATGTGAAGCCGGCAGTTGTGCTTATGGAGAATCTTGAGTCTCGTCTTGATAACGTTGTTTACAGATTAGGTCTTGCAAAATCTCGGCAGATGTCACGCCAGATGGTGTCTCACGGACACATAACAGTAGGGGGAAGGAAAGTCACCATACCTTCATATAGAGTATCAAAAGGTATGAAGATAGGGGTAAGAGAAGGAAGTAGGGGGAGCGGACTATTTTCAAACACGGGAGAAGATCTCAAAGACGCTGTCACTCCTTCATGGATTTCTTTTGACAAAAAAACACTTGAGGCAGATATAAAAGGCAAACCCGCAGGAGATGCTACAGAGCATATGTTTGATATCGGTTCAGTTTTGGAATATTACAGTCGTTAAATTATTTTAAAAATTATTATTAGTTAATATATTTATATATCATTATGTCAGAATACAACGTATCACTTCCATCAAAACCGAGAATCGTCTCGGAAGAAGAGTTCAAAGGCACATATGAAATTGATAGCCTTTATCCTGGTTATGGTCATACACTTGGGAACTCACTAAGAAGGATTATACTCTCATCTCTTCCTGGTTCTGCAATAACTTCAGTTAAGATTGATGGCGTTCAGCATGAGTTTTCCACCATAGATAGTATCAAAGAAGATGTGGTTACAATACTTCTTAATCTCAAAAAAGTAAGAATACAGATGCTTACAGATGAGCCACAGACGCTCACACTTGATGTCAAAGGGCCAAAAGTTGCAACAGCCGGTGATATGAAGATACCTTCTCAAGTGGTAGTACTTAATCCTGACCAGAAAATAGCAGAGATAATGGACAAGAAAGGTGCACTTTCAATTGAAATAACTATAGAGCGGGGCTTGGGATATGTACCAAAAGAAGTACTTCAGAAAGAGAAAGTTGATATAGGGGTGATTGCGCTTGATGCTATATTTACTCCGATAAGGAGGGTTAATTATGAAGTTGAGAATATGCGTGTCGGTGACAGGACTGATTTTAATAGACTGCGACTGTTCATTGAAACAGACGGCACAATAACTGCCCATGATGCACTTGAGAAATCAATAGAGATAATGATAAACCAGCTCAAAGCAATTGTTGGCTTCAAAGAGGAAGAAGTAGAGGAAGAAGTGAAACCTGCTTCGACTGACGCGGGTCAAGGCGGGGAAGAAGAAGCAGAAGAGAAGGTTAAAGAGACCGAAGAACTAGATACAGAATTCTTGAAGACGAGAATTGAATCTATCAATCTTTCAGCACGAAATATAAACGCTTTGACCGCTGCAAATATAAGAACAGTAGGCGGACTCGTGCGTAAGAAAGAAAAGGATATCTTGGAGATAGAAGGGCTCGGCAAGAAAGGACTGCAAGAGATTAAAAGAGCACTTGGGAACTACGGCATTACTTTAAAATAAAACATGCGGCATCATAATAAAAACAAAAAGTTTGGACGAGTAAGAAATCAGAGAACAGCGCTCATGCGTTCTCTTGCGCGGTCTCTTATCTTGAAAGGCAAGATAAAAACAACGGAGGCGAAGGCAAAGGCACTACGACCATTTGTTGAGAAACTAATTTCAAAAGGGAAGACTGGTACAGTCGCTTCTCGTCGCCTTGTAGTAAGTCGGCTCGGAGGAAGTAAGGTTGCCACAGCGAAATTATTTGATACACTTGCTCCAAAGTATGGCAAGCGCGCTGGCGGGTACACGAGGATCACGAAGCTTGGGGCAAGGGCGAGCGACTCGGCCAAAGAGGCGGTAATAGAGTTTGTAGAATAAATTTATGGAAAAGATAGAAATAAATGCAACAGGAGAGAAAGTTGGGCGAGTCGCATCAAAGGCGGCCTCTCTTTTGATGGGAAAAGATTCTACAGATTTTACAAGGAATAAAGTAGCAAGTGTAGAGGTTAAAATCACAAATACATCAAAGCTTGAAATATCAGAGGGTAAAAAAGATGGCAAAATATATACACATTACACTGGATATCCGGGGGGCCTTCGGGAAGAAACAATGGGGAAATTAATTGATAAAAAGGGATATGGAGAAATAATAAAAAAGGCAGTGTACGGAATGCTTCCTTCAAATAAATTAAGAAACGAGATGATGAAGCATTTAATTATAGAAGAATAATATGGCAACAGTAAACAATCCGCCAGCTGGCGGAAAACAAAAAATATCGAAGACTCACTACATTGAGGCAATCGGCAGAAGAAAATCTGCCATTGCTCGCGTGCGTATATTCACTTCCGACAAATATTCGTTTGAAATAAATGAAAGAGCATTAGAAGATTATTTTCCAGTGGATGAATTGAGAAGAACTGTAAGAAAAGTATTTGAATCAGTTAATATATCGCAGAAATTTAAAGTATCTGTACACATAAGCGGAGGAGGCGTGTCTTCACAGGCGGATGCTATATCGCTTGGTATTGCAAGAGCGCTTGAGAAGTTTGAACCGGAGCTCCGAAGCACTCTAAAAAAAGAAGGATACCTCAAGAGAGACGCTAGAATAAAAGAACGCAAAAAGCCGGGACTCAAAAAGGCACGCAAAGCTGCGCAGTGGTCAAAACGATAATTTTAAATAAAATAAGAATTTGTTTTTCTTTACACTTATAATATGCCAAGAAAAAAACTTGACAAAAAAAATAAAAAACAGCATAATAAAAACATAGAAGATGATGTTGTTTTTGAAGAGGAGGATGGTGCTGGAGATGTTGTAAAGAAACTACGCGAGAAGCTAAAGAAATGTGTAGAAGAAAAACAGGAATATCTTGACGGTTGGCAGAGGTCAAAAGCTGATTTTGTAAATGTGAAGAAAAAAGATGAAGAATTACGAGCAGGCCTCATGTCGTTTGCAAAAGAAGGTATAATCCTTGATATTCTTTCTTCGGTTGATAATTTTGAGATGGCATTTGCTGACAAGAAGGTATGGGAGAGCGTTGATAAAAACTGGAGAGTCGGCATAGAGTATATTCATTCCCAACTTTTAAAGACTCTAAAAGAGCACGGACTGGAGCAATTTGACCCAAATGGCGAGCAATTTGACCCAAATCGTCACGATTCAGTAGAATCTGTAGTTACAGATAAAAAGGAAGAAGACCATAAGGTGCTTGAAGTAATGCAGAGAGGATACATCTTAAATGGTAAAATCATCAGACCTGCGAAGGTAAAAGTGGGACAGTTAAAAATTTAATTATATAAAAAGTTATGAGTAAAATTTTAGGTATAGATTTAGGTACAACCAACTCGGCAATGGCAATCATTGAAGGAGGTGAGCCGACTATTATAGAGAACGCAGAAGGTGTGAGAACAACACCGTCTATTGTTGCTATCTCAAAGACTAACGAACGACTCGCAGGACTCTTGGCTAAAAGACAAGCAGTTACAAATCCAAAGAACACTATCTTTGGAATAAAGCGTTATGTTGGACACAGGTTTGATGACGCGGAGATACAAAAAGATGAAAAGACGGCGCCCTTTGATATTGCAAAAGGTTCTGATGGAGGTGTACTTGTAAAATTAGGAGACAAAGAATACAGGCCGGAAGAGATTTCTGCGATGATATTGCAGAAGATGAAAAATGACGCAGAGGAACGTACAGGAGAGAAGATTACGGAGGCGGTTATTACAGTGCCTGCGTACTTTAATGACTCACAAAGAAAAGCTACAAAAGATGCTGGTAAAATAGCCGGTCTTGAAGTAAAACGAATAATAAACGAACCGACAGCAGCAGCCCTTGCATATGGATTTAATAAAAAGAAAGACGAGAAAATAGTTGTCTTTGACTTTGGGGGCGGTACATTTGATGTGTCTGTGCTTGAAGTAGGAGATGATGTTGTTGAGGTTAAATCAACAGATGGTGACTCACATATGGGAGGCCGTGATATTGACCAGAAAATAATCAAATGGATTGCAGAAGAGTTTAAAAAGCAAAGTGGAATTGATGTTTCAAAAGATCCGCTTGCGCTTCAACGCTTGGATGAGGCAGCAGAAAAGGCAAAGCACGAGCTTTCTTCAACTACAGAGACTGAAATCAATATTCCGTTCATCACATCAGATCCATCATCTGGTGCGCCCCAACATTTGTTACTAAAGATGACGCGGGCTACCTTGGAAGAGCTTGCGAGAGAGTTCATTGACCGTTCAATCGAGATTACGAAAAGAGCAATAGAAGCTTCTCCATTTTCTGCAGGTGATATAAATGAAATCATATTAGTTGGGGGACAGACGAGAATGCCTGCGATCTCTGACGCTGTAAAAGAAGTTTTTGATAAAGAGCCGAATAAATCAATCAACCCTGATGAAGTTGTTGCCTTAGGGGCAGCGATTCAGGCGGGAATCATGCAGGGAGATGTGAAGGATGTACTCTTGCTTGATGTGATTCCACTCTCTCTCGGCATTGAAACATTGGGGTCAGTTTCTACAAAACTCATTGAAAAGAACTCAACTATTCCTACATCAAAAACACAGACATTCTCAACCGCGGCCGATAATCAAACATCTGTTGAGATACATGTTGTGCAGGGGGAGCGCTCAATGGCGTCTGACAACAAATCACTTGGTAGGTTTATTTTAGACGGTATACCGCCATCACCGAGGGGAGTACCACAAGTAGAGGTCTCGTTTGATGTTGACGCAAACGGAATTTTGAATGTAAAAGCAAAAGACAAAGCAAGTGGTAAAGAGCAGTCAATTAAGATTGAAGCAGGTTCGGGACTTTCTGAAGAGGATGTAGAAAAGATGAAGAAAGATGCAGAAATGCATGAGAGTGAAGATGCTAAAAAGAAAGAAGCAGTTGATGCGAGGAATCTATCAGAGCAACTTATCTACACAGCGGAAAAGACAATTAAAGATGCGGGTGATAAAGTTTCTGATGAAGTTAAAACTTCTGTACAAGGAAAAATTGATGAACTTAAAAAAATAAAAGATGGTACTGACACAGAGGCTACAAAGAAAGCCACAGAAGAGCTCTCAAAAGAAATGCAGAAGATAGGCGAGGCAATGGCAAAAGCACAGCCGAAGGCAGGTGAGCAGGCGCAGGGAGATAATACGGCAAAAGAAGGCGAGGAGAATGTAAGGGATGCAGAATTTGAAGAGAAGAATCCGCCAACCGGCGGAGAAGAAAAACCTTCAGATGATAAAGAAGAAAGCCAATAAAAACAAAAAAACAATCCCACTTCATCGGGGTTGTTTTATAGTTGGAATCATGTAATATAGTAATCAATATATGTCCAAGGACTACTATCAAATTTTAGGAATAGAAAAAAAGGCGAGCGCTGATGATGTGAAAAAGGCGTTCAGAAAACTCGCGCATAAATACCATCCTGACAAAGGAGACGGAGACGAAACTAAGTTCAAGGAAATTAGCGAGGCGTATAGTGTGCTTTCAAACGAAAAGAAAAGACAAGAGTATGATGCATATGGCAGGGTCTTTAACGAAAGCGGGGGAGCAGGAGCTGGCTTTGGTGGATTTTCTGGTGCACAAGGTTTTGATTTTTCTCAATTTACTGACCAAGATTTTGATATGGGAGACATTTTTGGAGGGCTGGGAGACATCTTCGGGGGAGGAAGGCAAAAACAAAAAAGAGGAAGAGACATCTCAATTGACCTTGAAGTGCCGTTTCGTGATGCAGTTTTTGGAACAGAAAGGAAAGTGCTTTTGACAAAAGTATCAGAATGTAAAGATTGCAACGGAAGCGGGGGAGAAGCGGGGACAGAAATGGATATGTGCAAAAACTGCAACGGGAAAGGAAAGATTCACGAGACCAAAAACTCAATTTTGGGAACTATAACATCAGTTCGAGGGTGTGAGAATTGTCACAGTACGGGTAAAGTTCCAAAAGAACAATGCAAACACTGTCGTGGACTTGGAGTACTTCGAAAAGAAGAGGAGATAAGGATTACAATACCTGCGGGAGTGGACAATGGTGAGATGATACGGCTCTCCGGTGGAGGTGAGGCCGTTTCAGGTGGTGTTGCTGGGGATTTATATATAAAGCTTCATGTGAGCCCTGATCCAGTATTTACAAAAGATGGGAGCAATCTGACCACGACACTTAATATAAAACTCTCTGACGCTCTTTTGGGGAGCACTTATGCGCTTAAAACACTTGATGGTGATATTGATATAAAAGTACCAGCAGGTGTGTCATTTAATGAAACACTTCGTGTGGGAAGTAAGGGTGTGCCAGTGAGTAAGGGCAAACGTGGCGATTTGCTTGTAAAGATAAATATCACACTTCCAAACAAACTCTCAAAGAGTGCAAAAAAACTCGTAGACGAGATGAAGAAAGAGGGGATTTAATCAACATTTTGTTTTTGCAAATAGGTTTTGTGAGTTGTAGAATTATTAAATGGACTCAGTTGATGGAGCAATAGAAACTATCGCAAGTTTGTCGCTTGATACAATAATTCTGGCGATAGTTTTTGTTGTACTTTTTGCATATGGGCTCAAGTACGGTAAGCGCAGAATCATATCCCTGCTTATTTCTTTTTATATTTCAATTCCTATAATCTTATTCTTTCCATATTTAGAGAAGATTTTATTTTTTGGAGAAACTATAGATATGATGCTTTATTCACAGATTATACTTTTCCTTCTGATTGTTGTTCTTATAAACATTATAATAGACAGAGTTATAAGCTGGGAACTTGGAGAAAGAGGTATCAGAAAATTAATAGAAATTGGAGTGCTTGCTTTTGTCTCTGGCGGACTACTTATGGCAATTTCATATCATATAATTGAAATCACAACACTACATGATTTTGCAGCGCCAATAGACGCACTGTTTGCCTCTACCTCAATGTTCTTCTGGTGGCTTGTCATACCGTTTGTAGTACTTCTCTTTACAGTTAGAAGATAATATAGGAATATAATGATATGAAGCACTTGACTTTCCTTGAGCGTTTTTCTGAGTTTGATGACCATGAGCTTGTATGTGAAATAAAAGACAAAGGTACAGGATTACACGCTTATATAGCTATACATAATACAAATCTTGGACCTGCTACTGGCGGTACCAGATTCTTTTTTTATAAATCTAAAGATGAAGCACTTGCTGATGTTCTGCGTCTGTCAAAAGCAATGACATATAAATGTGCTCTCGCTAGTGTACCGTATGGAGGGGGAAAGGGGGTAATCATTGGAGACCCCAAAAAAACCAAAACAAACGAATTATTAAAAGCGTACGCTAAAGCAGTGAACGAACTTAAAGGTAAATTTACCACAGGGGAAGATATGGGATTGACTGAAAGTGATATTATGGTATTGTCTAATGAGTCAAAATATATAAACGGAAGAGGTAGTGAGCTTGGTCCATTTGCAGCACTTGGAGTTTTGAAAGCGATAGAAGCAGTAATCGGTAAAGTAGAAGGTCATACATTTGCAATTAAAGGTTTAGGAAAGGTTGGATTTGCACTCTGTAAGTTAATATATGAGCGCGGAGGCAAGATTATTGGTGCAGATATTGAAGAGAAAGCTATAGAGAGAGCGAAAAAGTATGTAGAGATTGTAGATCCTTTAGAGATACATAAACAGAGGGTTGATGTATATTGTCCTTGCGCATTAGGAAATGAATTCAATGAAAAGACGATTGATGAGTTGGGTTCTAAAATAATATGTGGCGCAGCAAACAATCAGCTTGTATCTCCAGATGTTGGAGAGAAATTACATAAAAAGGGGATTACATATATACCGGATTATGTAGCAAATGCAGGTGGTCTTATAAGGGCAGTATTGAGAGGTAATGTTAATAAAAGGATAAACGAGATAAAAGATACAACTGAAAAGATTTTAAATATGGCACGGGAGAATAATAAATCTACAAGTATTATAGCTGACGATTTAGCTAAAAAAATAATAAATGAGAATAAATAGACAAACCAAAAAAGATATGGGTGCTATAAAAAATCACTCAACCGAAAGGATTCTTGAATCTATTGAAGATAAAACAGATGCTTATTGGGAGAGGGAGCAAAAAAAGAAAACACTCCAATTATTCAATGAAGCAGCGCGTAGGGTGCCTGCATACAAGAAATTCCTAAAAAAACACAGAATTTCTCCCAGAAACATTAGGACTTTCAAAGATTTACAGAAAGTTCCAGCTATAACTAAAAGTAATTATCTACAAAAATATACACTTGAGCAGTTGTCTTGGGATGGCGTGCTTAACAGTTCAAGCAATAATTCACTTGTATTTACTTCTACATCTGGTTCAACTGGAGAGCCGTTTTATTTTTCACGAAATGGAGTTGTTGACCAGCAAGCAGCGGCTATTCATGAGCTTTTTTTCAAAAACGGTGAACTCTCTCCAAAGAGTCCCACACTTGTAATTGTTTGTTTTGGTATGGGTGTTTGGGTAGGTGGGTTGATAACTTATCAGGCATTTGAGATAACGGGTCGCGGGAAATGTCCGATTTCAATAATAACTCCGGGGATAAACAAAGCAGAAATATTTAAAATACTCAAGAAACTTTCACCGCACTTTAAGCAGACAATCCTAGCAGGATACCCGCCTTTTTTGAAAGATATTGTAGATGAAGCAGATGACAGAAAAATAAAACTAAAAAAACTTAATATTCGTCTTTTATTTGCTGCGGAAGCTTTTACAGAAAACTTTAGAGATTACTTAGCTAAAAAAACAAAATTAGACAATGTACTTTTAGATACTATGAATATATATGGAAGTGCTGACATTGGAGCTATGGCATTTGAGACACCGCTTTCTATTCTTATAAGAAAAATTGCGGTAAAAAATCCAAAAATATTTAAAGATATTTTTTCTGATATAAGTAAGATGCCAACACTTACACAATATATTCCGTCTTTCATATCTTTTGAGACGAGAGATGATAAGTTGCATTTGACAGGCAACAGCTCAATTCCGCTTGTTAATTATTCAATAGGTGACCATGGAGGAACTTTTACATTTAGCCAAATAAAAAAGAAATTCGCTTCACATAAAATTAATCTAAATAGAGAAGTAAAAAAAGCAGGAATAAAAAACTATATATATCAACTACCATTTGTGTATGTGTATGAACGCATAGATATGTCAACGACTCTTTATGGACTGCAGATATATCCGGAAACAATCAGAGAAGTGTTGCTTAAAAAGCCATTTTCAGAATTATTGACTGGAAAACTTACATTGATATCAAAATTTGATATTAACCATAATCAATATTTAGAAATCAATCTGGAGATGAGAAAAAAAAGAAAAGTAAGTAATATGCTCAAAACACAACTTCTTAACGGGATTATTAATAATCTACGAGTGAAAAATTCAGAGTTTCGTGAACTTTCTGATTTTCTTGGAGACAGAGCAGAGCCGTCACTGGTGTTCTGGCCACAGGAAGACCCGCTTTATTTCAAGACAGGAATAAAACAAAAGTGGGTTGATAAGTGATATAATAAGAGGCATGAAACCAATTCAATGGGACAAAGCTAATGAGTCGTTAGAGGATTTTAGGAAAAAACTTGATATTGATGCAGAAATAGATAAATACGACGAGCTTTTGGAGGATTTATTCTTAATACGAAATCCACGATTTAAGTTTGAGCCGAGTTATAAAAAAGAACTTGAAGAATTTATAAATGAACACAAGGGTGAGAAATCACTTGAGGAAGCGGGCGAGTGGTTTTATTTTCCTTGGAACAATATTCTTATGCACTATTTACCGGATGAGATGCACCAAGAGATAAGAACTGCGCGCAACAAAAATATTATTACTAAAGACGAGCAAGAGAAATTCTACAATACTACGGTTGGTATAGCAGGACTCTCTGTTGGCTCTCACGGAGTACTCACGCTCTCAATGATGGGCGGAAGCAAGACAATCAAAATTGCGGACTTGGATGTAGTGTCCGGTTCTAATTTAAATAGAATTCGTCATGACTTTTCTGTAGTTGGAAGAAATAAATGTGACATAGCAATTGAAGAGCTCTATCAAATTAATCCATATGCGGATGTCCATGCATACAATAAAGGAATTACAGAAAAGAATATTGATGAATTCCTTTCTGGTTTAGACATTTTAGTTGAAGAGTTAGATAACTTGGAGATGAAGATAAGATTGCGCATTAAGGCAAAAGAACTCGGCATACCGGTTATAATGGCGACTGACAATGGCGATAATGTGATTGTAGATATTGAACGGTACGATTTGGATAAAAACACAGAGATTTTCAATGGTGCTGCGGGGCATTTGACACTTGAAGAGTTCAAGAAAATTCCTCCACAGGAAATGCCAAAACTTGCTACAAAAATTGCAGGTCCTAAAGTTGTAGTACCAAGGATGCTCACATCTGTTTTAGAAGTCGGAAGAACGCTATATTCGTGGCCACAATTGGGAGATGCCGCAACGCTCTCTGGTGTCGCGATAGCCTACATTGTAAGAAGGATTGCACTCGGTGAGAAAATCAAATCAGGTAAAATCGAAATTAATTTGGATTCTATATTTGACCCTGATTACAATACTAAAGAGGCGAGAAACGCAAGAGAGAGTATAAGAGAAAACTTTCTAAAAACAATCGGACTTAAGATATAATATCAAATTACTGTGGAGCATATAAAAGAGATATTAAATATTGCAGTATGGGCACCGTCAGGAGATAATTCACAGCCGTGGAGATTTGAAGTAAGAAATGAAAAATTATATATTTTCAATATTCCTGATAGAGACAATCCAATTCTAAATTTTAAACAAAGCGGATCATACGTAGCGCATGGCGGACTGATAGAAAACATATCTATAGCATCTCCACATTTCGGATATAGTGCTAATGTATCGCTTTTCCCTGATGCACAAAACAAAGATTTAGTTGCATCAGTTTCATTTGAAAATACAGACAAAAAAGATCATCCTTTATTTAATTATATAAAACAAAGAGTCACAAACAGAAAACCGTACAAAAATGAAGTTCTAACACAAGAGCAAAAAGACATTTTGTTTGAAAGTGACAATGTGTTTTTTAGAGAAGATAAAGCAGAAAAGAAAATAATTGCAAGTGCTGCAAGTACAATGGAGAGGATCGCACTTGAAACACCAGCTATTCACAAATTATTTTTCAGGGGTATTTTGTGGAATAAAAAAGACAATGACGCAGGTCAGGGTGGTCTTTACATAAAAACACTTGAATTACCGCCTCCTATAAGGGTTGCTTTTAAGTTTTTAAAACACTGGGCTATCACCAATATTTTTAATAAAATCGGCTTTTCTAAATTAGCTTCCAAAGGTAATGCAGGAGTATATGCCAAATCTTCAGCACTTTACGTTGTTGTTATGGATAGTGATACAGGTAAAGATTTTATAAATGCTGGAAGGATTTCTCAAAGAATATGGCTTAATGCGACAAAATTAGGGCTTTCTGTACAGCCGGTTACGGGAATACTGTTTCTTGCAAGAAGAGTGATTGCAGGAGATACAGGTGTATTTCTAAATTCTCATATTCCTCTTATTAAAAATGCATATGAGAAAATAAAAGCTACTTTTGGAATTGGGAGCGGTACCATTGCAATGATGTTTAGAGTTGGATATGCAAACAAACCTACTGCCAGGTCTTATAGATTAAGTCCCCATATAAACATTGAAGATAAATGAAATTAAGATTATTATTAAAATATGGGTATTTTAAGTAATCTCGATCTGCTTTCTGTCGGAATGACAATTGCTGGAATAGGCATTCTTGGCTTTGTTGTATATTTTAATAACACAAAAAGTATAACCAACAAGACATTCTTGCTGTTTGCGCTTATCACAATTGTATGGAGTGTGGCTAATTATGCATATTATCAAGTAGAGTCAGTAACGCTTGCATTTTGGCTTATAAGATTTGTTATTTTCTTAGGAGTCTGGCATGCTTTTTCGTTTTTTCAGCTTGCTCGTGTATTTCCCAAGAGTGAATTTAAATTTTCTGACAATTATAAATGGATACTCCTTCCGATTGTCGCAATTACATCAATTATTAATCTCACGCCTCTTGTATTCAAGAGAGCTGTTGAAGTATCTCCGTCAGGCGGTATAGCAGAAATTGAGAATGGGCTCGCAATTGTCTTATTTGGTACTGTAATTATGGCACTTATAATCAGCGGAGTTGTAGTTTTAATCAGAAAATCAATAAAGGCAACAGGTGTAGAGAAATCACAATTTGGATTTGTTGCTTTAGGTACATTTTTTACCTTTGTACTTATTGTCACATTTAATTTTATATTGCCGTCATTTTTTGATAATTCAAAATTTATTCCGCTAAGCGCTTTGTTCATATTCCCATTTGTACTGTTTACATCATACGCAATACTAAAGCATAAACTGTTTGATATTAAAGTTGTTGCGACTGCAACGCTTGCATTTGTACTTTCTATTGTGACATTCTTAGAGGTTATATTTTCAAAAGGATTTGACCAGATAATGTTCAGGAGTAGTGTGTTTATTCTTGTACTCGTGTTTAGTATATTCTTGCTCAAAAGTGTAAGAAAAGAGGTGACACAAAGACAACAGATTGAAGAACTGGCAAAAAGATTAGAGAAAGCAAATGTTCGTTTGAAAGAGTTAGACAAGTTAAAGTCCGAGTTCGTCTCATTTGCAACGCATCAGATTCGCGCTCCGCTCACTGCAATTAAGGGTTATACTTCTCTTATTTTAGAAGGGTCGTATGGAGATATTGGAGAGAAGGCAAAAGAGGCAGTTGATAAAGTTTATAAAGCAAGTCAGTCACTTGTGCTTGTTGTGGAGGACTATCTCAACATCTCGCGGATTGAAATGGGAAGAATGAAATACAATTTTGTTGTTACAGATTTTGGTAAACTCATTCGTGAAGTTGCAAAGGAGCTTGAACCCAATGTCAAAAAAGCACGACTTGAACTGTCTGTAAATATTGATGAAGGTAAAGAGTATAAAGCAAAGATTGATGAAGGTAAAATGCGACAAGTGATAGTGAACTTAATCGATAATGCAATCAAGTATACAAGAGAAGGAGAGATTATAGTGTCGCTTTCTAAAGACGAAAAGAAAGGAAAGCTTCTTGCAACGATTTCTGACACAGGAGTTGGTGTTAAAAAAGAAGTAATGCCTATTCTCTTTGATAAATTCATTCGCGGGAAAAAGGCAAACGAAGTAAATATTCACGGCACAGGACTAGGGCTTTACATAGCAAAACAAATGGCGGAAGCTCACGAGGGTGGCAAGCTCTGGGTAGAGTCAAAAGGGAAAGGAAAAGGTTCAACATTTTTTGTAGAGTTAGATGCAGAGAAATAAATCTGGAGAAATTGACTTTCAAAATAAACAGTTTTTTGGTACTATTTTTAGATGACAAATAAAAGAAAAACTCTACTTTCCGGCGTGAAGCCGACAGGAAAGCCACATATTGGCAACTATTTTGGTGCGATGAAGCAGTTCGTAGATCTCCAAGGAGATTATGGCAGAACGCTTATTTTTATTGCCGACTACCATGCGCTCAACAATGTTCAGAATAGAGAGGAGATGAACAATAATATATACGAGATTGCGCTTGATTATCTTGCAATTGGCCTTGACCCTAAAAATGTAACAATCTTCAAACAGTCAGATATACCTCAACATTCAGAGCTTGCTGTGATTTTAAACTCTATTACGACAATGTCATACCTTATGCGTGCGCATGCATACAAAGATGCGCAAGCGCGCAATAAAGAAATCAGTGTTGGCACATTTGATTACCCGATGCTTATGGCGGCAGATATCTTGATGTATGATGCGGATGTTGTGCCTGTCGGGCAGGATCAAAAACAGCATATTGAGATTACACGTGACATCGCGGAAAAGTTCAACAGAATTTTTGGAGAGACATTTAAAATTCCTGAACCACTTATTTTGGAGAATGTTGCAACTGTGCCTGGAACTGATGGGAAAAAAATGAGTAAAAGTTATAATAATACAATAGGACTTTTTGCAGAGGACGAAGAGATTGAAAAAGCAGTGATGTCTATCGTAACTGACTCAAAAGCGCCTGGTGATACGAAAGACCCAGAGAAAGATAATATTTTTGCGCTTCATAAATTGTTCAGCAAAGAACAACTTTCTGATTTGGAAAAACGATATAAAGAAGGAGGAATTAGTTACAAAGAGTCAAAAGAAATTTTAATAGAAAATATCAAGAAGATTATAAAACCACTTCGTGAGAAGAGAAAAGAATTAGAGAAAGACAAAGAGTATGTTTTAGATATTTTAAGAGAAGGTGGGGATGAGATGCGCGCACGTGCGGAGAAAAAGATGCAAGAAGTTAGAGATAAAATTGGGACAAAACTCTATGAATAGGATTTATATAAAAGAATTAAATAAACACACAGGCAAAGAAGCAACTATTAAAGGTTGGGTAGATGTTCGTCGTGACCAAGGGAAAATGATTTTCTTTGATTTCAGGGATATGTCAGGCAAGGTGCAGGGAGTTATACTTCCTGGGGCTAAAGATGCACACGAGGTGGGGGAGAAAGTAAGACCTGAATGGGTTGTTGAAGTAAAAGGCAAAATTAATAAAAGGCCGGAGAAAATGGTAAATAAAAATGAAGAGAATGGCGATATTGAAATTGAAATCTTAGAAATAAAGGTTCTAAATGAAGCAGAAACGCCAGTATTTGATATTCAAAGTGACGGACATGAAATAGGTGAGGAAAACCGGCTCAAACACAGATATCTTGATTTGAGGAGACCACGACTTCAGAAGAATATTCGAAACAGAGCAAAAGTATTAAAATTCGTACGCGATTATCTTACAGATGAAAATTTTATTGAAATTGAAACACCTATTCTTACCAAATCATCTCCTGAGGGTGCACGCGACTATGTCGTACCCTCAAGAATTGAGAAAGGAAAGTTCTATGCTCTTCCACAATCTCCACAGCAGTACAAACAATTATTAATGGTTTCCGGAATGGAGAAATATTTTCAGCTTGCAAAAGTAATGCGAGATGAAGACACGCGCGGAGACAGGCAACCAGAATTTACACAACTTGATGTTGAAATGAGCTTCGTATCACAGGAGGAGATTCTAAATCTCACTGAAGATATGTTTACAAAACTTGTGAAAGAAATTTACCCTGAAAAGAAAGTGACATATGAGCCGTGGCCACGACTTGATTACGATGAGGTAATGAAAGAATATGGTACAGACAGCCCTGATTTAAGAAAAGATAAAAATGATCCAAACGAACTCGCGTTCGCATGGATTTTGAACTTTCCTCTTTTTGAGAAAGATAAAGAAAAAGGACATTACGCGCCATCTCATCATATGTTTACTGCGCCAAAGGAGGAGGACATCTCAAAACTTGAAAGTGACCCTAGTGCCGTGCGTTCATATCAGCACGACATGGTTCTTAACGGATATGAAGTAGGAGGAGGAAGCATTAGAATTCATGATTCTAAAGTACAGGAGAGAATTTTTGATTTGATTGGTTTTGATAAAAACCAGAAACAGAAGTTTGAGCATATGCTCAATGCATTCAAGTATGGAGTGCCTCCACATGGGGGGATAGCTCCTGGCATGGATAGGCTAATGATGGTGTTTGAAAACGAACCAAATATTCGCGAAGTAATCGCTTTTCCGAAAACAGGCGAAGGAAGGGACCTGATGATGGACGCCCCGTCTGAAATAGATGAAACGCAGCTCAAGGAACTTGGCATAAAAATAACCAAAGACAAAAAATAAAAAACTATCCACAAAGACTGATATTGCGGATTAGTGGTAAACAGAAAAAGCCCTCTCATGAGAGGGCTTTTAGCATATATAATTTAGATTATTACATTATTGGTAATGTGATAATCTATGGTGTACAAACTTATTTCTCCATGTGATGGGTGTATTATGCAGTTAAATCCACTTTCAGGTGTCCAATCACAAATTTGCATACCATATTCAATACCTAATAGTGAAAAAGAAGTGTCGGCCATCATTAACAGAGAAGATTTTGTCTTGGCAATTAATTGTCCTGGATTACAAACTTTAAGTATTATGGCGGCGTATACTCCATCTTTATCTCTCACCCAATTCTGTATAAGATTATTCCTTTTTCCATCACTGAAATACCATTTTCCATTACAATGACTGCCATGAGCATCTAGTACAGCTATCTTTTTGTTGAAATCTCTTGTTTTATGAAAAAGATTAATAAAATTTAAATATTTTTCACCACCCACTTTTTTGTTAAAGATAACACTTAAGAAAATATCACAGTCTTCTTTTACTTGTTCAGTGGGTTCTATATAGACATCCACATTCTTTGCTTCAATAAAATTATCGCTCGACAAAAAAAGATCAATTTCTTCACTTATTTCTATTTTTCTCATAATTCTCGTCCTTTCTAAAATTGTGTTAAAATAAGTTAATGAAGAATAATTTTTCTGTTGATAAAAATACCACTGATAGTGAACAAAGTCAAGATATAGAAAGAACCTCTCAATACACAGTAAAGACGAACGTCTTTGAAGGGCCTCTTGATCTCCTGCTTTCTCTTATTGAAAAAAGAAAGCTTCTTATCAACGATATATCGCTCGCCGGTGTTGCTGACGACTATATTGAATACATAAACAAACAAGAGGATTTTTCTATGGCGCACACTGCTGACTTTATTCTCATTGCCTCAACACTCGTACTTATCAAATCGAAATCGCTTTTACCAACACTCTCTTTGAGTGAAGAAGAGCAAGAAAGTATTGATGACTTAGAGAAAAGATTGAAACTGCACCAAAGGATGAAAGAACTCTCACTTCATATAAGTAAAAATTTTGGCAAAAAAATAATATTTCCAAAAACACACGCTAAAAATGTTGTACCGGTATTTTCTCCTGATAAAGATTTGTCTGTATCAAAAATTGCTGACGGTATCAAATCAGTACTTCATAATCTTCCAAAGAAAATTGTTACATTGCCGAAAAAAGTTGTTGAAAAGGTTATTTCTCTTGAGGAAGTGATTGAAAATCTAACCCAGCGAATAAATAAAAATCTAAAGATGAGCTTTGAGAAATTCTCAGGAATAGGAAAGGAAGAAAAGGTAAATGTGATAGTAAGTTTTCTTGCGATGCTTGAGCTTGTGAAGCAGGGAATCGTCTCTGTCACTCAAGATAAACATTTCTCGGACATAACAATAGAGACCGATAATATAGAAACACCAGAATATTAATTATGAAACTTGATACAAAAATTGAGGCACTGCTTTTCTTTAAGGGCGAAGGAGTAAAGATTAAAGAACTTGTGAAGCTCTTGAAGACTGACAAAGAAGATGTTGAAAATGCACTTTTGGAGCTCAAGGAAAAGCTTTCAGATAGGGGAATCGGACTCATAAGAAAGGAGGATGAAGTAATGTTAGGAACTGTGTCTGAAATGTCAGATTTGATAGAGGAAATACGAAAAGAAGAACTTACAAAAGATCTCGGAAAAGCAGGTGCTGAAACGCTCTCGATAGTTTTATATAAGGGTCCTATTACAAGAGCTGAAATTGATTATATAAGAGGAGTGAATTCTACCTTTATACTTAGGAATTTACTCATACGAGGGTTAGTTGAGAAAGTACCAAATCCAAAAGACCAAAGAAGTTTTCTTTATAAACCGACACTTGAGCTTCTGTCATATCTCGGGATAAGTGGTATTGAAGAACTTCCTGAATTTGATACAGTACAAAGTGAGATTAAAACATTTATACAAGAAGAGAACTGATTATGCTTTCAACCTTTCTACACAACCTGTATGCAAAAATTATCGTCCTTTTGGGCGCGGTTTTTGTAATAGCTCTTATTGTGGTATTTACTGGCGACACACCTCGTAATATAGCAAGCACAGAAGATAGCAGTGTCTACAAACCTGACATGTTTGAGAGTATTTCTCTTGAAGCAAAAGCTGCTTTTGTATGGGATGTAAACAAACAAAAGGCCTTGTTTACTCTCAATGAGCAGGTACAGCTTCCGCTTGCTTCTCTTACGAAATTAATGACAGCGCTCATCGCAATTGAGCTTCTGCCAGAATCCTCAGTTATAATGATAGACGCTAAAGCGCTTGTGGAGGAAGGAGATAGCGGACTAATTGCAAATGAAAGATGGAATCTGAGTGATCTGCTAAGATTCACTCTTATTACCTCTTCAAATGATGGAGCAAGCGCAGTTGCAAGTATTGCGGGACTTCTCAAAACAAGATTTCCTGCTCGTAATGGAGAGAGTAAAAAGGCTTTTGTAAAAGCAATGAATGAAAAAGCGAGAGAAATTAGTCTTAATCAAACATATTTTATAAATCCAACAGGACTTGATACGAATGGTGATATAGGTGGCGGATATGGCTCAGCGAGGGATGCAGCACTTCTTTTAGAGTATGCAGTTGTAAGTACTCCCGAAATTGTTGAGGCAACAAGACATAACTTGTTGCAGTTTAATTCTTTAAGTGATATTAATCATACAGCGACAAATACTAATTCAAGAATAAATGTGGTTCCGGGATTAATAGCATCAAAAACAGGATTTACTGACCTTGCTGGAGGTAATCTTGTGATTGCATTTGATGCTGGACTAAGTCATCCGATTATTATCTCTGTACTTGGTTCAACACAGGAAGGCAGATTCAGAGATGTGGAGAAGCTTGTTACGGCGAGCTTAATGTCGCTTGATTAGATTTTACAAATAGTTTATAATTATATTTAGGTCAATTGTTGACCTACTTCCCCAAGGAGCGCCTGTCAGGTATTTATTTTATGTAACATATTTCTTCACGTCACTACTGGAAGGTAACTGACAGCCTGACAGGCGCCTAAATTACAAGCAGTCATCAACAGACTGCTTTTTTGTTATATTGGAAATTTTACTATATAATTAGCTAAATATGATTATAGACATAGTCAAGATATTCACAGCTTCTTCGCTTGCTTTCGTTGTAGGAATGTTGATTACTCCTGCTCTTACTCATTATCTCTACAAATTCAGAGCATGGAAAAAGAAAGCTGGCAAAGTTGCCCCTGACGGGCGGAGTACGCCAATTTTTAATAAAGTTCACGAAGAAAGAGAAACAAGTACACCGAGAATGGGAGGTATTGTCATCTGGGCAAGTGCATTTATTACAATAATCGGCATATGGTTTGTCTCTAAAGTATTTCCTAGTGATATAACTACAAAGCTTGATTTTTTAAGTAGAAATCAGACATGGATACCTCTCTTTACTTTAATCGCAGGTTCTATAGTTGGAATGATAGATGACATTTTAGAAGTCAAAGGAAATGGAAATTATATTGCTGGCGGACTTTCACTCAAGAGGCGTCTCCTTGTAGTCGGTGTTATTTCTTTCTTTGTTGCATGGTGGTTTTTTGTCAAACTTGGAGTTGCATCAATTGGGTTTCCTTTTTTAGGAGATATCGCTCTTGGTTTCTGGTTTATTCCGTTTTTTATGCTCGTGACTTTGGCAGTTTATGCAGGAGGGGTCATAGATGGGATTGATGGACTCTCGGGTGGTGTGTTTGCGGCAATGTTTACGGCTTATGCAGGTATTGCGTTTTATCAACAACAGATTAATTTGGCAGCATTTTCTGCTCTTATCGTTGGTGGAATACTTGCATTCCTTTGGTTTAATATTCCTCCCGCTAGATTCTATATGTCAGAAACTGGAACTATGGGACTTACGATTACTCTTACGGTTGTAGCATTTATGACAGACTCTTTGGGAGGGGGTCATGGAGTGTTTGTTCTTCCTATAGTTGCATTTCCGCTTGTTATTACGGTTTTATCGGTTGTGATACAGCTTTTATCTAAAAAATTCAGAAACGGCAAAAAAATATTTCAAGTTGCGCCTATTCATCATCATTTTGAAGCAATCGGTTGGCCAGCCGAAAAAGTAACTATGCGTTACTGGGTTATAAGTGTTGTCTTTGCTATTATAGGGCTATCAATTGCTCTCATTGGTTAGTGTTGCTATCCACAAATTTTATATAAAAGATATTAAAAAATATTGTATTATATAAATACATGAGGAAAAATCTCACAAAGTTTTTAATATTAACAATTGTTTTTTCCGCAGCTCTCTCGGTTAACTACCTTTTCGCTGCATGGGTAGGACCAACGCAAGCGCCACCGGGAGGTAATACTTCAACACCAATCCATGTTGGTTCGACTAATCAGGTGAAGGATGGAGGACTTTCCGT
>MPLX02412484.1_pt1 | contig 59036 bp, 54 predicted proteins | sample 1617341 | NCBI WGS metagenome assembly MPLX02 (sample SAMN05944804, study PRJNA350692) | marine metagenome | biome: marine; feature: ODZ; material: water; isolation source: 120 m water sample filtered on 0.2 um supor filter | place: Pacific Ocean | collected 2012-04-08 | depth 120m m | reverse complement strand
AACCTGGCCCGAATGGAGATGGAGCTGGCGCTGCGGATCTGGTTTGAACGCATCCCGGAATTCAAATTGACCGATCCAGACGCGGTCACTTGGGCCGGCGGTCAGGTCCGTGGCCCGAGGCATCTGCCCTTTAGATTCTAGGGTATTTCCAACTTCAGTGGGGCATCACCGGCCCTTTCCCTCGCCCAGTCACCCAGTGAGTATAGTCCCGTAGGCAGCCAGGCGGGGGAAAGGGCCGGTCCAGCACATTGAAAATAGCCTAGGTTTCAGACCTAGGCTCTAGCGCCCGCGCTTCGATCTCGTTCCATTCAGACAAGCCCATCAGTTCGCTAAGGTCCTCCAGGGACATCATGGCGCGTTCGCTGGCCTGACCCAGATGGCCGTTGGCCAGCAGGTCACCATAGACCGCCATTTGTGCCTGCAACGCCACGCCCATGCCGGTCAGAGCATAGAGTACCAGTTTGACGCCTATTTCATCGAATTCGTCGCGGCTCAACATGCTTTCGGGCCATTCCGCGACACCGCCAACCATGGCCAGGGGACCGTTGATTTCGGCGCAGACCCGGCGCAACTCTTCCATCGCGAACGGTTCCGCAATCATGGCCATATCGGCGCCGACCTCGAAATAGGCGTTCAGACGCCGGATCACATCATCGACGCCGTGTTCTGCCTTGGCATCGGTGCGGGCGATAATGACAAAATCAGGATCTTGCCGGGCCGCCGTGGCGGCATTCAGGCGGGCCACCATTTCCTCCAGCGGGACGACGCGGCGCCCGGCCATGCCGCCGCAACGTTTCGGCAGGGCTTGATCCTCGATATGGATGCCGGCGATACCAGCGCGCTCGAAATCCCGCACGGTGCGGTGAATATTGGTCATGCCGCCATAGCCAGTATCAGCATCGGCGATTACCGGGACCGGCACGGCATTGGCGATATTGGCGGCATGAGTAACGATCTCGGCCTGGCTGGCGAGGCCAATGTCCGGCATGCCCAGAATTGATGCCTCCATGCCAAAGCCAGTGAGATATACCGCGCCATGGCCCAGCGCATGCGCAACCCGGGCCGAGGCGCCGTCATAGGCGCCGGGTATCTGCAATGTACCAGGGACAGCAAGCAATTGGTGTAGCTGCGTGGTCGGTTTCATACCGTCGAACCCTTTCTAGAAATTTGGCTAGAAATTCATTCCACCTGCCGATAATTCAAGTGGACGCAGGAATTATTGACTGGAATAGTCAATAATTACCAGGACTAGCGCCATTGAGGCGCGCAGCCTCAGGAATGAATTTTTGGGGCGCTTGAACGCAATTTGAGAGGTCACGCCCGGGGCGGGCAGTCGCGGACGCGCGTATAGATCAGGAACGTCAACACGGCCATGACGGAAATAAAGCCAAACGCCACCCGGTAGCCATCCGGACTGGCCCCGCCGGCGGCGGTGACCGCCACTCTGCCTATCAGGCCGCCAACGGCCATCTGCATCGCCGCGATGGCAATCATGATGCCCGTGTTGACCGTGGTCAGGCTTGGCGCCTCCAGCAATGCCAGCGTGCCCATAATCATGGTGATGGAAGCGGCACCGCCCAGAACCAGATACTTCAGGGTATTGAAAACACGGGAGGCCTGGCCATACAGGAAATGCCCGGCGACGCCCGAAAACGCCATGAAGGTCAGTACACCGCCACGTTCGGTTTCATTCAGGCCATGCATGTCATTCAAATACGGCCCGCCCCAGATGCCCAAAAGGGTGTTACCCGCCGACAGCGCGATCCCGCCCGAGGTAATGACCAGAATGCCCGGCGTGCGCATCACCGCCCAGGAACCGGCCAGCACGGCACGCAGGTTCTCCTGGCGCTCCGGCTTGGCCTTGGCATCCACGCCGGGAGGTTAATCGCGCAAGGTTACGACGGCCAGCAGGGCAAAAGCGGTCATGATGATGCCTATCCAGAGAAAACTATCACGCCAGCCGATGGTGGTAACCAGAAATGCCAGGGGAATGGTGGCCAGAAAGGTCCCCAGCATGGAAAAGCTGTTCAAGGTAGAGCCGATGGGGGTAAAGCGGCTGGCTGGGTAAAAGCGCGCGACGATCAAAAAGGCGCCAGAGAATATTCCGGCGCAACCACCCCCCATCATAACCCGGGCCAGCAACATCACCGGCCCCGACGGCGATAGCGCAAACAACAAGGTGCCCAGTACAGTGACCAGAAACAGGGCGCAGATCGTAAGGTGGGGACCGAAACGGTCCAGCATCAGGCCGGTCGGTATCTGCAACAGCGCATAACTGAGAAAAAAGGCCGAGGCGATGGCGCCCAGCATCGCCGGCGTCAGGCCAAGATCGGCCGCCAGCTCTGGCGCCAAAACGCCCATGGAAGAGCGAACAAAGATATTGGCAAGACCCAGGCCATAAAGCGCCGCCATCATCGGCAACACAATGAGTACTCTCACCGCGGATCCTTGGCTGGGTCAATGGGCTGGGTTCGGGCGGGATAAATGGCGCACGCAACACAAAGAACACGAAACAAATTGGGCAGTCCCAGGCAATATTGGTAAACGGTCCCCCAATTTTCGCGGAAGGTGAAGCCCGCATCAATCAGTGATTTCGTCCCACAGTTCCTTGGCTTTCTTGAAAAAGCCTTCACTTTCAGGGCTGGTGCCGCCATCGCCCAGAGAGGCCTGAAACTGCGCCAATAGATCCCGTTGTTCCTTAGATAGATTGACCGGGGTCTCAACCATAGTCTGGACGTACATATCGCCCTGGCCGCGCCCACGCATATGGGGCATGCCCTTGCTGCGCAGGCGGAACTGCCGGCCTGTCTGGGTGCCTTCAGGCAAGGAAACGGCGACCCGACCGCCATCCAGCGTGGGTACGTCGATATCACCGCCCAGGGCGGCGGTGGTCATGGCGATGGGTACCCGGCAATAGATATTGGCACCGTCGCGCTGGAACACTTCGTGGGCCAGCAGGGAAAGAAAAATATACAGATCACCCGACGGGCCGCCGCGCAGTCCAGCCTCGCCCTCGCCGCTGAGGCGAATGCGGGTGCCGTCTTCCACTCCCTTGGGGATATTGACGGAGAGGGTTTTGTCCTTTTCCACCCGGCCGGCACCCGAACAGCTTTTGCAGGGGTGGGCGATAACCCGGCCCACACCGCCGCAATTGGGGCAAGTCCTCTCGATGGTGAAAAAGCCCGACTGGGCCCGTACCTTGCCATGGCCCTGACAGGTGGCGCAGGTACTGGGTTGCGAGCCCGCCTCCGCCCCTGTGCCCTCGCAGCCATCGCAGACTGAGATGGTGGGAATGGTGATCTTGGCGGCCTTGCCTCTGAAGGCTTCCTCCAACGTGATGTCCATGTTGTAGCGCAAATCGGCGCCGCGATTGTTGCCGCCGCGTTGTTGCCGGCCACCGCCGCCGCCCATGAATTCGCCGAACAGATCGTCGAAAACATCGGCGAACGAGGAGCCGAAACCGCCTTCAAAACCGCCGCCGCCAGCCCCGCCCTGAAAGGCGGCGTGGCCAAATCGATCATAGGCATCGCGCTTTTCCTCGTCGGAGAGGATATCGTAGGCTTGGGAAATTTCCTTGAACTTGGCCTCGGCCTCGGCATCGCCCTGATTACGGTCTGGATGATATTTCATGGCCAGCTTGCGGTAGGCTTTTTTCAAATCGCCTTCGCTGGCCTGGCGGTCAACGCCAAGCAGCTCGTAAAAATCCTGTTCAGCCACGCCTTCGGCCTCCCAAGCCGCGATTTACACATGTATACTGATACAGCGAAACGCGGCCCCATTTCCGGGACCGCGTCCAATCGCCACCTAAATAGGTTGACATCCGGCCAACCTAATCAGGCGGAGGTGCTTTTCTTGTCATCGTCGTCGACTTCTTCAAAGTCCGCATCGACCACGTCATCAGCCTCCGCGCCCTCGGCACCATCCATGCCGGCGGCCTCTGGGTCGTCACTCTCGGCATCCTGTTGTGCCTGATAGGCCATCTCGCCCAACTTCATGGAAGCCTGCATCAAGATCTCGCTCTTTTCCTTGATGGCCTCAATATCGTCGCCTTCCAGGGCCGTGCGTAATTCGACCACGGCGGCCTCGATCGCGGCCTTCTCGTCCTCGGGCACCTTGTCGCCCAGGTCAGTCAGGCTTTTCTCGGTCGCATGGATCAAGGCATCGGCATGGTTCTTCGTCTCGGCCTCTTCCCGGCGTTTCTGATCATCCTCGGCATGAGACTCGGCGTCGTTCACCATGGTCTCGATCTCGTCATCGGACAGACCGCCCGAGGCCTGGATGCGGATCTGCTGCTCCTTGCCCGTCGCCTTGTCCTTGGCCGAAACGTTGACGATACCGTTGGCATCAATATCAAAAGCCACCTCGATCTGCGGCACGCCGCGCGGCGCGGCGGGAAGACCGACCAGATCAAACTGACCCAACAGCTTGTTATCAGCGGCCATTTCGCGCTCACCCTGGAAGACCCGGATGGTCACGGCGGACTGGCCGTCTTCCGCCGTAGAGAAGGTTTGCGCCTTCTTGGTGGGGATAGTGGTATTGCGCTCAATCAGTTTGGAGAACACACCGCCCAGGGTCTCGATCCCCAAGGATAGCGGCGTGACGTCCAGCAACAGCACGTCTTTGACGTCGCCTTGCAGCACACCGGCCTGAATGGCAGCGCCCAGTGCCACGACCTCGTCGGGGTTGACGCCCTGGTGCGGATCCCGGCCAAAAAACGTTTTGACAGACTCGATCACCTTGGGCATCCGCGTCATACCGCCGACCAGCACCACTTCATCGATCTCGCCGGCGCTCATGGCGGCGTCCTTTAACGCGGCCTTTAGCGGCGGCACGGTGCGTTGGATCAGATCATCAACCAGGGCTTCTAATTTGGCCCGGGTCAGCTTCATAGTCAAATGCTTCGGTCCGCTTGCGTCAGCGGTAATGAAGGGCAGATTGACCTCCGTCTGCACGGCCGAGGACAGCTCAATCTTGGATTTCTCCGCCGCTTCCTTCAGACGCTGCAAGGCCAGCTTGTCATCACGCAAGTCAATGCCGTTTTCTTTCTTAAACTCATCGGCCAGGTAGTCCATGACCACCAGGTCAAAGTCCTCGCCACCGAGGAAGGTATCGCCGTTGGTGGATTTCACCTCGAACACACCGTCGCCGATCTCCAGGATCGAAATATCAAAGGTGCCGCCGCCAAGGTCATAGACCGCGATGGTCTTGCCGTCGGATTGTTTATCCAGGCCATAGGCCAGGGCCGCCGCCGTGGGCTCGTTGATGATGCGCAGAACTTCCAGGCCGGCAATCTTGCCCGCGTCCTTGGTCGCCTGGCGCTGTGAATCGTTGAAATATGCCGGCACCGTGATTACGGCCTGATCAACCGTCTCGCCCAGATAGGCTTCCGCCGTTTCCTTCATCTTTTGCAGCACAAAAGCGCTGATCTGGCTGGGCGCGTATGCCTCGCCCTTGACCGACACCCAGGCATCGCCGTTGTCGGCCTTGGTGATCTCGAAAGGCACGTTCTTGCACATTTCGGTAACCGCCTTGCCATCATAATTGCGCCCGATCAGGCGCTTGATGGCAAACAGCGTGCCGTCGGGGTTGGTCACAGCCTGGCGCTTGGCCGGCTGGCCGACTAGCATTTCACCGTCGTCCCCTTCCGTGAAAGCGACCATGGACGGTGTCGTCCGCGTGCCTTCCGCGTTCTCGACAACCTTGCTGTCACCCCCCTCCATCAATGCGATGCAGGAGTTGGTGGTACCAAGGTCAATACCGATTACTTTACCCATTTTGAGCAATCCTCCGTTGGCAGATCAATGGGCGGCCACTTAAGCACCGCCAGGATCCCCGGTTGTCAATGATTCCCACGCGATGACGAATTGTTTCGCGCATGGCAGGTATATAGGTCCGACATAACCGGCGCGCAAGCATGGAAAGGCAGGAAAAACGAACTGAAACTGTCATTTTTTCAAGATTTTTGATACGAACGCTGGAATCCATCGTATTTCAGTCCGATGTGCAGCTTCAGATGGTGACGTCATGATCGTTTCCGCCTCATACCGCACGGATATTCCGGCCTTTTATGCCGCCTGGTTTGCACAGCGGCTGGCGTTGGGTCACATCATGGTCGCCAACCCCTATGGCGGCAGGCCTTATCGGGTCGCGCTGCGGGGCGATGACGTCGATGGCTTCGTCTTTTGGAGCCGGAATATGCTGCCTTTCCGGAACAATCTGGCAATCCTGGCGGCGCCATTCATGGTGCAATACACCATCACGGGCTATCCCCGCGCCCTGGAACCATCGGTGCTGACGGCGGCCCAGGCAATCGACGATATCAAGGCCCTGGCCCGGCAGTATGGCGGCAGAGCGGTGGTCTGGCGTTATGATCCCATTGTCTTCGCGGATCTGACCGATGCCGCCTTCCACTGCCGCAATTTTTCCGCGTTGGCTGGCGCCCTGAAGGGTTCGGTGGACGAGGTTTGCGTCTCCTTCGCGCAGATCTACCGCAAAAGCCGCCGCAACCTGGATTTGGCCGCGCGACAGCACGGTTTCACCTGGCGAGATCCCGATTGGGAGGAAAAACATGCTTTGCTGGAGGAATTACAGGCCATCGCCGCCGCGCACGGCATGCGCCTAACCGTTTGCAGTCAGCCCGAGGCGGGCGGCACCGGCGCGGCATGTATTGACGTCATGCGCCTGTCCGACCTGGCCGGCCACGCCATCAAGGCTTGGCAAAAGGGCAACCGCGAGGGCTGTCTGTGCGCCGAAAGCCGCGACATCGGCGCCTACGACACCTGCCCCCACGGCTGCGCCTACTGCTACGCCGTCCGCGACTGCGACAAGGCCCTGGCGAATTATCGCCGGCATGATGCGGACAACGAGCGGCTTGCCCCTCCCTCGAATAGTCGCCGCTAAGCACGGCATGCGCATTACTGAATCTGCTCGATCAAAATGGCAACGGATTGCTAATCCGCTGCCCTGTGTGAGCATGAGGCTCCCACCGGCGAGGATATTTATATCTACAGAGCGGCGGGCAGATTTTCGGGGGGTGGAGGTGGCGCTACGGCAAGGTTACGGCAAGGGCAAGAGCGTCTGACTGTGGATTAGGATACAAGGTGTTGTTTGCGGACGTACGATTTGTAATCGTCAATCTCCATTTTCACCCTATCTTCGTCCCAATTGAGGACATCGGCAACGGCTTCCGCTGCACAACGTATGGCGTCCGGCGGAAGTTTGACTTGCCAACCAAGATTGGTTCGGCGAAACAGGATGTCGACCAAATGTGCCGGTGCTTCGTGCTGAGCGATGTGGCGCAAAACCCCCGTGGTGACCTCGGGGTGATCCGGAACTAGCGGCAGCGTATTGGTGTTTTTCGGAAAGGCGCTTGCTTCGTAGGACACATCGGTGCTCTTGCCTTCGAGAGGTAGTAGGCGCCGTACCCGCTGAACCATGTCCCGCGCTGCTGCCCGGTGGTGCATCACCCAGCCCCAAGTCAATGTCATTGCATTTTCCATACCCTCACGACCGAGGTCATGAAAAACACCGGAAGGCGCACGCTTTCCCTTGGCACGATTGGGGTCAAACGTTATGGGACGAGCACCTGCCCATGACAATTCAACATCTGAGCGCTTCAGCTTCAGGGCCGGTAGCATGTAATTAATTTCGTCCAGCAAAAATGTTACGTCGTCTTCGGTCGGGTGCACATCCTCTATGTCCCCTTCAAAGACAGTTTCGGTCGGCCCGATGTAGTGAAGGTCGCCCCACGGGAGACAGAACATGTGCTCGTTTTCGCGGTTTAAACCTGCGATGCCAAAACCTCGATATTTTTCCGGAAGACAAACAGCAATGTGCGTCCCTTTTACTGCCACGATCTTACGCCCGGGAGGTGAAGCCGGTGCCGCCATTTGGTTCACCTCATCGATCCACGCGCCTGTAAGGTTTAACAATATCCGCGCACGGATATTCGCAATTGATGAGGAGGCGTTGAGACGATCTTTGAGTGCCGCTTGCCAACCTCCGTCGGGCTGTTGGTCAAGTCGTGTGACTTCAGTGTAGTTACGTACCAGCGCACCATGCTTGTTTGCCTCAAGCAGGGCATCCAGGCATAGCCGCTCCGGCCAAACAAACTGGTAGTCGCGGAAGCTGAACACGCTGACCATTGACGCTGGATCGCGGAGGCACCCGACCAAAGGATGTTCGGCGGCGGCAACCCTTGGATTGCGTCGACGGTACCGAATGGATGGTCCGCCAAAGTTTAGTATACCGAGCAATGCCGCGCCAATGTCGACTTGCCAACCGGGATAGGCGTCACCTTTGTAAACAGGAATCGCCATATCAAGGGCGCGCAGACGCTCAGGCGTATTAGTCAAGAATTCGCGTCGAGCATTTAGTGAGCGTACCGCCATGTTGAGGGCCGTCCGCAGGCGGCTCGGACGCGTCAAAAACTCCAGCGGCGAGCGTTCTGGCGCTAAATATCTCAGCCCACAATGCAGGATCCGGCTCGACCGACTACTCGCAGCCGACGCGAAGTCATTCTTCTCCACCAGAAGTACATTGTATCCTTCGGCAGCTAGGTGTTGGGCTGTACTGCAGCCGTTAATACCGCCACCGATGATCAGAACATCGACATCCCTGTGATCCAGTTCTTCAAGTGGGACCCGGCTACCCAATCCGCTCATTTGCTGTGACCTTTAACTGAAATCAGACCAGCCTGTAACTTAGCCTCTCCACCCTGCGGGAGGCCATAATTCTGTCACAATACGGTCACAACAAGGGTTCTGAATGTGCTATAATTAGGGCTCAACCCAAATCGTGATGGGAGCCGGGATCAGAAGGTCTCGGTACAGGGTAAACTGGATAGCGTGTCAGCTATGGCCCCTGCCGTGGTGGGGGTCGTTTGGCACAGTTCTGGCACAGTTGGCACGGTAAATTCGTGAATAATCACCATCTTTTCACTTCTTTGCGCTATTGACCAATAGGACCAATAAAGATATATTGGTTCTTCTAAGCGATTGAATTTGAAGTGGTTTTACTGACGGCAACATAGCGGATAACCGTACCGGGCGCGTAGCTCAGATGGTTAGAGTGCCGTCTTGACATGGCGGAGGTCCCTGGTTCGATTCCAGGCGCGCCCACCACGCTTTCCTAAAGCATTGATAGAAAACTAACTGTTTGTTTTTGCATCTCTTTCTACGATGCATTGGTCGATCATGAAGGCGCAGATTTGATCGATCGTTGCCGTGCGCCGGGAGACCAAACGGGAGCGCGCCCGATGCAAGGCCTGCAAATCCAGTTGTTCTTAGGTCTTTCCCTTCACAAGCTTCAGATTTAGCCGCAAAGCAGCTTCGGAGATCGCCGGGATGACCCGGGGGCAGTGGCCTAGTTGGCGCAGAGCGCGGCTGACGAAATGGCGCTCAGACAAGCTTCCATGCCGATAATATATGGCGGCAGTTTTCAAACTCCTTGATCAGTGCTAGGCGTTTGAACTTCTGGCGAAGAACAATGTCACCGCCACGATTGAACCCAACGATGTGAATAACCTTATTGAGACTCCACATCTAGTGAACGATAACAGGGCGGTTTTAATCTGGAGTGGAAGTCACGGGGGCAAGGCTGAATCCTTCGTTGTCGTCCACAAGGCCGGGCATCAGGGCATATGGGCCACATCGCCGGTACATATGCCCTGACCTCATCAAGCACAGATGAACTGCCAAGAGTATGAACTTCAACGGCCCTTGTAGATGCCTGGCCGGCGTTCGCTAAAGGCTGCGATGCCTTCCATGTAATCCTCGGTCGAGCGCAGCTTTTCGTACGAATGGCCCTCAATGTCGAGTGCCACCTTCAACGAGCTGTCCGGAGCGGCATTGAGCACCCGCTTCAAGGAACGTAGCGAAATCGGCGCCAGTGCATTCAGCTTGGCGGCATAGTCCTCGACCATCTCGGTCAAGGCATCGCCGTCTTCGGCGACATCGGTGATCAAGCCTATGTCCATTGCTTTAGGTGCCGGCAACCGCTTGCCCAGCATGACGATATCCTTGGCCCGGGTCATGCCAATCAGGCGGACGATGCGGACGCTGCCGCCCGATCCAGGCATCTGGCCAATGGTGACCTCCGGCAGACCGACCACTGCGTCCTTGGTGGCGAAGCGGAAATCGCAGGCCAGCGAAAGCTCGAAGCCAACGCCCAGGGCGTACTTTTCGATGGCCGCGATGACTGGTTTCGAACAGCGTTCCGGCGCCCCGATATTGTCGGCCAGATCAGACATCTTGTTCTTTGGAATTTCCGGGAAGCGTTTCACATCGCCACCAGAGCTGAAGATACCGTCCGCACCTCGAATGACTACCACGCCAACGTCGTCGTCTTCATCGAAAGCCTCAATGATAGCCCGGATCTGGGCCCGTTCGTTGTAGGAGACGATGTTCAGCGGTGGCCGCTCCAGTATCAGATAGCCGATTTTCTTCTCGGCATCGACCTCGACCCGCAGGCCATCCAATTCACGCAGGACATCGCCTCGGCGTTCGGCATAATCTCTTTCCATGACTCTCTTCCTCACAATGTGTTGTTGAAATCGCTTAGTTGTGCGTATTCACCGGTGCGCAAATGCCGGCGCAGCAGCTTGCCCGACGCGGAGCGAGGGATCTGGCGGACAAAGACATAGCCCTTGGGCCGCTTGAAGCGGGCCAGACCGCTGTCCAGGCAGAATGCGTCTAAGGCTGCCGCCGTGATGTCCTGGCTCGCCGGTTCGATGAAGGCGGTGACCCGTTCGCCCCAGCGGTCATCAGGGAGGCCGATCACGGCGACGCCATGCACCTGCTCGGATCTAGCCAGCACGTCCTCGACTTCCTCGGCATAGATGTTTTCCCCGCCCGAGATAATCATATCATCGACCCGGCCCTGCAGTTGCAGCTCACCCTCGTCATCGAAACGGCCCAGATCGCCGGTGAAATACCAGCCATCCCGGATCGACTTCTGATCGGCGTCAGGGCGCTTCCAATAGCCGCCGAAGGCATCGGGCGATGCCATGTTGGCGATGACCTCACCGCTTTCGCCCCCCTCCACCACCTCATCGGGGCTCACCAGCCGCTCATTATCGGTGGCGACGATGCGCAAGGTCTGGCCAATGCAGGCCCGGCCGGCGGAGCCTGGCCGTCCGATCATGTCGGTGCAGACGGAGAGGGAGTAAACTTCACTGGAGCCGTAGTAGTTGCTGAATAGATCCAGCTTGAATTTATCCGTGCATGCTTCGATCAGGGCGGTGGTCATCGACATCCCGGCATAGGCGATATTCCGCACCGAGGAGAGGTCGAATTCGTCGGTACGTGGATGATGCACCAGATCATGGAACATGGTGGGGACAAGGAACAGCGCGCTGACGCCCTCGCGAGCTATTACAGTCGCCGCCGTCTCCGCATCGAATGTCGGCTGGCAGACAAAGCGGCCATTGAGAAAGCTCGACATCAACAGGGCTCGCACGCCCATGGTATGAAACAGCGGCATTACGCCCAGAGATATCTCGCCATGGCGGTAGTGCAGTTGGGCCAAACAGGCCAACGCCGCGTATTGCTCGGCGGCGTATGAGCGCGGCACGCCCTTTGGCCGTCCGGTCGTCCCAGAGGTATACAGCATCAGCGAGGTGGCGCGCTCATCGCGCGGAGGATCGCCCTCAAAGGAAGGGGCCGAGCCGATGGTTGCTGCGAACGAGCCCGCTCCCGTCCTGTCCATGTTGATCAGCATATCGGCCGCCAGGCCGGCCTCGGCCGCCGCCATCACCATGGCCTCTGCGGAGCGTTGCTCGTACACAACCGCCTTGGCTTCGGCGTCGGTCAGTATATAGGCCATTTCCCGGGCCGAGGCACGCCAATTGAACGGCGTGAAAATCAGGCCCAGGTATTGGCAGGCCCAATACAATGTGGCCATTTCCATGCGGTTGGCCAAAACCGCCACAAGGTGATCACCGGGGCCGAGACCACGGGTGCGAAGGCCACCCGCCAGGTGGAGAATTTCTGCTTGCCAATCGCCATAGCTCAGGCGCCGCTCGCCATCGACGATGGCCGTCGCCTCGGGCTGGCGGGCGACGGCGGCGGCAAACATGCGCGCAAGCGTCATGGCTGCCCCTCCGCCACTTCGGCAATGGCACGCACCATGCCCTCATAGCCGGTGCAGCGGCAAATATGTCCCGACAGCATGTCATTGATCTCGGCCTTGCTGGGTGCTGTGTTGTTCTCCAGGAAGTGTGTCGCGGAAAGCAGTACCCCAGCGGTGCAGAAGCCGCATTGCAGGGCGCCGTGACGGGAAAACGCCTCCCGCAGCCCTGCGCTCCTGTCATCTCCGCCCAGGCCTTCAATCGTTGTAATTTTCGCGCCCTCGGCCTGGACGGCAAGGGTGCCGCAGGAGCGGGCCAGGTGACCATCCAGAATGACCGTGCAGGCGCCGCAGACACCGTGCTCGCAGCCTACATGGGTGCCGTACAAATTCAACTCGTGGCGTAGAAAATCGCTCAACTGGGTCCGAGCCTCGGCGAAGCCCGAGCATGCCACGCCGTTCACTGTACAGTTGATGCGCCGGCGTTCTCCTGGCCCCAGCCGCATCATGAGCTGTCTTCCATACTAGCCTGCGTGAAGGCCTGTTCCAGCGCCTGAGCGCCCAAATGCGCGGCCAGATGCCGGCGATAGGCCGCACTGGCACGCCGGTCCTGCATCGGCTCGAGCTGTCGAGCCAAGCCATCGGCTGCCTGTCCAGCAATTTCCCCGAATTCACTGGGCGACAGCGAGGCGCTGCCCGTATCCAACCGCGCATGGTCTTCGATCCCGCCAAGGCCAAGCGTATAGTGATAAGTATCCCCGTCGCGCCGGACTTGGGCGGCGGCGGCGGCGATGGCGAAATCACCCTGGCGTTCGCTGACCTCGATAAAGGCCACGCCGGCGGGCCCGCCAACGCCTGGCCAGAGTAGCCCGGTAAGCATTTCATCCGCCTCGCGTACAGTTTCCAGGGCGCCCCGGGCAAATTCACCAGCTCCCACCAGGCGCCGGCCACGGCTTGAGGACAATTCTACCTCGCCGCCCAGCATCGCCAGGCATAACGGGATTTCGGCGGAGGGATCGGCGTGCGCCACCGAACCCGCCAATGTCCCCCGGTCGCGGGTTTGGTAATGCCCGACGTTGGGCAACGCGGCGGCCAGCAAAGGCAGCGCCGCGCTTATCTGAGTTGAATTCAACGCTTCGGCCTGGCGCACCAGCGGGCCGGTTCGGAGCATCCCGCCGCGCAACTCGATCTGATCCAGGCCGCTGATCCGATTGATATCGATCACCGCGTCAGGCCGGGCCAAACGCGTGTTAAGCAGGGCGCCGAGGGACAGGCCACCCGCCATGATCACGGCGTCGTCGGAAAATTCCGTCAACGCGGCCAGCGCTTCTTCTAACGTATCGGGCCGGCAATATTCAAACGTAGCCGGCTTCATCCGCGGTCTCCCACCTGGTTCGCCATCCGCCAGACCCGGTCCAGGGTCAGCGGCACTTCGATATCGTCCCGTTCCAGAGCATCGGCCACGGCATTGGCAATCGCGGCGGGCGCAAGCATGGATGAGCCATCACCCATGCCTTTCGAGCCCAGCGGGTTTTGTGGCGAAGGCGTTTCGTAGTGGCCGATCTTGACCTCGGGCAGGTCCGGCGCGGTGGGACAGAGATAATCAGCGAAGCTGCCGGAGAGGAAATTGCCGGAGTCGTCATAGATCAGTTCCTCGAACATAGCGGCACCGAAACCGTGGGCAAAGCCGCCACGGATCTGACCCTCGACGATGATCGGGTTCAATATCCGTCCGACATCATGCACCGAGACGTAGGTATCGACCCGGATGCGCCCAGTATCTTGGTCAATTTCCACCGCCGCCAAATCACAGAGAAAACCGAAGGTCACGGCGGAGGCGACCCGGTCGGCTTCGTCCGGCGCCCCCAGCACGGCCGGTGACAGCATGGTGATATCATTCAGTCCAGGTTCGACATCATCGGGCAATCCGGCGGGGTGCCAATGGGACGCGGCGGCAACCCGCGCCAACGCGATGCCCTGTTCGGGCGCGCCTGTGACATGAGCCCAGCCGCCGGCAAGTTCAATATCCTCTGCTGCGACCTCGAGCATTTCACCAGCTATCCGCCGCAGTTTGTTGGCGACACGATCTGCGCTTTCGGCGATGGCGCCAATTTCAATCGCCGCGAAACGGTTGGAATAATTACCTGAGGCTAGGGACCAGGCCGTATTTTGGGTGTCGATGGCGGTGATCACCTGGATATCCTTCGGCTCCAGCCCCAGGCGGTCAGCGGCAACTTGCGCCGCCACCGTGGCATGACCCTGACCCGCCGGCGTGCTGTCAGTGTGTACCGTGACCGCGCCGGATGGATCGATGCTGACCGAGGCCGCCGCCAGGCCGCCGGAGCGCCCGCCTGCCTTGGCGCGTTCTTCCGCCGTCAGGGCCAGGGTGACATATGCCATGTTGGAGCCGGATGGCTCCACCCCCGCCGCCAGGCCAATGCCAAACAGCCGTCCCTCGGCCTTGGCGGCGTCGCGCCGGGCCCGTAGCTCAGGGTATTCAGCCAGTTCCAGGGCCATGTCCAGGCCTTTACCGTAATCGCCCGCGTCATAGACGGCACCGCCCGGCGCATCATAGGGAAAGGCCGAGGCGGGCAGAAAATTGCGCCGCCTAATCTCGGCAGGATCAAGTTTCAGCTTCCGCGCCGCGATTTCCATGGCGCGTTCCAGACCGAAATAGAACTGAGGGCCGCCATAGCCGCGGTTGAGGCCGATGGGCGTCTTGTTGGTGACCACCAGGCGGTTTTCAATGGCGATGCCGCGCACCTGGTAACACCCGTTCGAGGCCGCCTGCATGCGATAGACCGAGGCCGGTTCCGGCGCCCGCACGTAAGCACCAACATCGACGCAATTTCTGAAACGTAGGGCGGTCAGCATGCCGTTGGCATCAAAGGCCGCTTCGATGCCATCGGCCCGGGCGGCGGCGGAAGAGGAGGCCGATAGGTGCTCCAGGCGGTCCTCAACCCATTTCAACGGGCAGCCAAGGTAACGGCTGGCGGCCGCCATGAGCACCAGGTAGGGATATAGTCCCTGTTTGATGCCAAAGCTGCCGCCACTGTGAGGCGCGGAGATCAGGCGCAAATGATTGCCCGGTATCTTCAAGGCCCGCGCCATCAGGGGCTGTAGGATAAAAGGCCCCTGGAAATTGGACCAGATGGTGTAGCGCTCAGGCGCCGCCTCGAAGTGCGCGATGGCGCCATAGGTTTCCATCGGGGTCGAGGATTGCCTTGGGTAGCGCCAGTTCAGCTCCACGGTATGGGCCGCTGCCTCGAACGCTGCATCGGGCTCGCCGTAGATGAAGTGCCGCTGGTGCACCAGATTGCGGCCCACGGCCTCGTGCAGCAAGGCGGCACCGGCTTGCTGTGCCGCGATCGGGTCCACGACAGCCTCCAGCGGTTCATAATCGACCTCAATGGCCTCGATGGCGTCTTCGGCTAGATAGCGGTCTTCGGCAGCAACCAGGGCAACCGGTTCGCCCACATAGCGCACCTTGTCCGTGGCGATGGGAAAATAGCTCATGGGCGCGCGCACTGCACTGGCCAGCGGTTCCAGTCCTGCCGCCAATTCTGCCCCGCTCAACACGCCTGCCACGCCCGTAAGCGCCCTGGCTGGTTCCAGATCGATCTTGCCGATGCGGGCATGGGCATGAGGCGAACGAAGAATAGCGACATGGCGAATACCTGGCACCGGCGACAGATCGTCAATAAAACGGGCATTTCCCGTCATCAGCGCTTCGTCCTCGAAGCGCGGCACCGCTCGGCCCAGCCAATTTTCTACTCTGTCTACCATCGCCAGCGATCCTACCTGTTTGCGTTAGGCAAAGGAAGATACCAGAATAGGCGTGGCGGTATCGCGTCAGGCCGCCTGAATGACAACCATCCGCCATCAAGTGATATGCGGGGTTTGACATGTCACTTTTTGGCGAGCTTGCCAATTAGACGGTCGAAGCTGAGGTAAGCGTGGACACCTGACACCGGACTACGATGCCTCGTGGCGGTTGGATTACGCGGCACGCTCTAATTCTCTGTGCAACCGGTTGCAAGACCTTGCCAAACAACAAAATTATCAATAGCTCGCGTATTTCTTCGACTGCAATCCGTTGGATTTATTTGATAGCACGATATCTGGCCGGCCGTTGGCGTCATCCTTGCGGCTCGCTCAAATTTCGAACCATGTAAATGATCATGCACTTAATCGGTTGCGTCCGCGCCTCACGGTTTCTGCCGTAACTTGAACTCAGTTGTCTTGATTGTGCTTATGTGAAGAAGCCATTTTGCTTAGTAGCAGCTGTTACATTTCTCTGGTACACTGTGCTAAATTCGAGGAAGAAAAAGAGCAGAAAACTAGCAAAAATCTGCGGGAGATAAATATCTAGGCGCGCCCACCATCGTCCTCTCGAAAACGATCTTTGGGTTGCTGTTTGGGCCGCAGCCGAGGAAGACCCACCCCATGGCCAATATTTTCAGCCTCACATCCCATCTGGTCCATGGTCATGTCGGCGCGCAGGCCTCAGGTCCGGCTTTGCAGGCAATGGGGCATGAGGTTTGGCACCTGCCGACGGTTTTGTTCTCCAACCATCCCGGCCATGGCGGTTTTGGCGGCGGGTCGGTGCAGATAGCCTTTCAGAACCAGCTGCTGGATGGCTTGTTGGCGAGGAATTTCCTGGCTGATTGTGCCGCTGTGCATACGGGGTATCTGGGGCAGGTGGACAGCATTGATGTTGCCTTGCGGGCCACGGACGCGGCGCGGGACAGCTTGCTTCTGTGCGATCCGATTTTGGGCGATGAGGGCAAGCTGTATGTAAGCGAGGATCTGGCGGCGGCGTTACGCCAGAGGCTCTTGCCCCGCGCTGACTTGGTGACGCCGAACCGTTTCGAGCTGGCCTGGTTGAGCGGCCAAGAGATCAATGGCCTGGATGATGCGGTTGCCGCTGCCCAAGGCCTGGGTCCGGAAATCGTGGTCTGCACCTCTGCAGCACAAGCCGGGGAGCGGCTGTACAACTTGGCCGTGACGCCGGAGGGGATTTATCAGGTCGGGGTGCCGTTTTTTACCAATGGCGCGGCGGTGCCTAAGGGGACTGGCGATGCTTTCGCCGCTATTCTCTTGGGCCATTATCTCAACCACCGCGACATCGCCGCCGCCTTGGCCTGGGCAAGCGCCGCGCTGCATGGCCTGATCCAGGCCAGCATTGCCCGGCAATCAAACGAACTGGCGGTTATCGCCGCGCAAGACCAAATCACGGCGCCGAGCCAAATGTTCGAAGTTGAGCGCCTGGATTAAAGCCCGGCGGGCTTGGGGCCGCCCGTAGCCCAGTCCAGCAACTCCACCGTATGCACCACCGGTATATCCAGTCCGGAGCCCAGCTGCACCATGCAGCCGATATTGCCGGCGGCGACCACATCCGGTTGCAGGCTGTTGATATTGCCAGCCTTGCGCTCCAGTAATTTGCCCGCCAGTTCCGGCTGCAGCAAATTATAGGTCCCGGCGGAGCCGCAGCACAAATGCCCCTCGGGTACGGCCATGACCTCGAAACCTGCCTGTTCCAACAATTTTTTCGGTGCCGCGACGACCTTCTGGCCATGCTGCAGGGAACAGGCAGCGTGATAGGCCACCTTTACCGGCTGGGCCATTCTGGGCGCGGGCATCTCGAGGCGCTGCAGCAATTCTGTGATATCCAGGGCCAGATCACTGATCGTTTTGGCCGGCCCGGCCCAGTTGGGATCATCGGCGAGAATATGGCCGTAATCCTTGACCGTGGTGCCGCAGCCCGAGGCATTGATCACCACCGCGTCCAGGCCTTCGCCCTCCAACTCGGCGGTCCATGCCGCCACATTGCCGCGGATCGAGGCCATGGCCTCGCTTTCCCGACCCATGTGGTGGGTCAGGGCGCCACAACAACCCACATCCTTGGCGATCACCACATCGCAGCCCAGGCGGGTTAGCAGGCGGATGGTGGCGGCATTGATATCCGGGTCCAAAACCTGTTGCGCACAACCGGTCAGCATGGCCACGCGCATCTTGCGGGGAACCTGGGCGACGTGTACCTGGGGGCGGTCCAAATTAGAGGCCGCGGGCAGTTTGCCCGGCGCCATGGTCAGCATCGCCCGCAAACGACCCGGCGCAATGGCGGCAAAAGGCTTGGCCAGACGCGCGCCCTGAAGCGCGAGGCGAAACAGAACCGGCCTGGGCAGCACCTTGGCCAGCAGAGCACGCAATAGCCTCTCGGCCAGAGGGCGTTGGAATTGCGCCTCGATTCGGGCCCGGGCCCCATCCAACAGGTGCAGATAGTCGACACCCGAAGGGCAGGTGGTCATGCACGATAGACACGAGAGGCAGCGGTCAATGTGGCGCACCGTGCGTTCGTCCGGCGCCTGGCCGCTTTCCAGCATGTTCTTGATCAGATAAACCCGGCCCCGGGGACTGTCCAATTCATCGCCCAGCAACACATAGGTGGGGCAGGTGGCGGTGCAAAAGCCGCAATGGACGCATTTGCGCAGAATGCCGTCAGCCTCGGCCACGGCGGGATTGGTGAGTTGATCGGTCTGAAAGTCCGTGCGCATGGTTAGTACGCGCCGTACATGCGGCCGGGGTTCAAGATCCGGTGGGGATCGAAGGAGTTCTTGATCCGTGCACTCAGCGCCGCCAAGGCCGGCATGCTGGGCTGAAACACATCTATCCGTTCACGCAGGGCATCGGGCCCCCGCATCAAGGTCGCATGTCCCGCTTCCGGGCCTCTCAAAGCACCCCGTACCAAAGCCGTGCCACCATCTTCACTCGGGGCAAGCGATAGCCAGAGCAAGCCGCCGGCCCAGTCGTAATAGCCTTCGCCTCCAGCGGCCAGAGCCGCCGCCATGATGCCGGCGCCAAGCGACGGCGTGACGGACAGCCTCCAGATAATGGCATCAAGGTCTGGCAACAAGGGCGCCACGTTGGCGACCTCTCGCCACAGGGCGGCGCTGTTGTGGCCATGCAACTCCTCCACCTCGCCCAGCAGACCCCATTGCTGGCGCAATGCCGCCGTCCGGTGGGCGGCGGAGGGCGCCGGGCCTTCGATGCGGACAGCGGTCACCGCAGCGCCCGCGCCGCTTACATAGGGCACTCCTGAGCGCGCCGCGACCGCCTGGGGCAGATGCGCCAGGGCGGAAATCTCGTGCGGGCTGCCCGCCGCCTGGCTCATGGCCATGATGGCGGCTGCATCGTCCTGCCCGAACAGCAACACCGTGCGAACCTTTTCCGGCGCCGGCAAGACCTTGACCGTGACCTCCGTCAGCGCCGCCAAGGTGCCGAAACTGCCCGCCATCAATTTGCAGAGGTCGTAGCCGGTGACGTTCTTGACCACCCGGCCGCCGGATTTGAAGGCCTCGCCCCGGCCGGAAATACCTTCGACGCCAAGAAAATGATCCCGCGCAGCGCCCGCCTTGATCCGGCGTGGCCCAGCCATATTGGCGGACAACACGCCGCCGATGGTCTGGTCCAAATCGGTTTGGTACAGATCGCCGAAATCCGGCGGCTCGAATGCCAGTTGCTGCCGTTGTTGCGCCAACATGGCCTGGATCTGGCCCAGGGGCGTCGCGGCGCCCGCGCGCAGAACAAGCTCTTCGGGCTCGTATAGTGAGACGTCCTCCAGGGCGGAAAGGTCCAGGCGGTAATCCGTGGCGATGGGCCGGCCCAGGCCCGCCTTGCTGCCCGCGCCCACCAGTTCGACGGTCTTTTCCTCGGCCCCGGCCCAGGTCAAAAGTCCAGCCACCTGGGCGGCATCTTGTGGTTTTAGATTTTCGGTCATGTGACGGTTATCAATAGCCTATTGAAAGCTCATCAAAATCTGGGAATATCGGGGAACGGCAGTTGCCCCTGGTGCACCTCCAGCCGGCCCAATTCGGCGCAGCTGTGCAGGACGGGAAAGACCTTGCCCGGATTGAGACGGCCGTTGGGATCAAAAGCGCATTTCACCCGCAATTGCTGGGCTAGGTCCGCCTCGGTAAAGACCTCCGCCATCAGGTCGCGCTTTTCCACCCCGACGCCATGTTCGCCGGTCAGCACGCCTCCGACCTCGACACAAAGGCGCAGGATATCGGCGCCGAACGCCTCCGCCGTTTCTAATTCACCGGCATTGGCATCGTAGAGGATCAGGGGATGCAGATTACCGTCGCCAGCATGGAAAACATTGGCCACGCGCAATCCGTGTTTCTCGCTCAAGTCGCCCATGCGCGCCAATACTTCCGGCAGGCGGTTGCGGGGGATGGTGCCGTCCATGCACATATAGTCTGGGCTGATCCGGCCAATGGCAGGAAAGGCCGCCTTGCGCCCGGCCCAAAACGCCGTGCGCTCGGCCTCGCTCTCCGAGGCGCGCAGCGAGGTCGAACCGCAACCCGCCGCGATCTCCGCAACTCTTTCGATCAGATAGTCGACTTCCGGCCCGGGACCGTCCAGTTCGACGATCAACAATGCCTCGGCCTCTAGCGGATAGCCGACCTGGCAAAATTCCTCCGCCGCATGGATGGCAGCCTTATCCATCATCTCCATGCCGCCCGGAATAATCCCGGCACCGATCACCTCGGCCACGCAGGCACCGGCGGCTTCGGAGGAGGGAAAGCCGATCAGCACAGCGCGGGCGGTCTCTGGCTTCTTCAATATGCGCACGGTAACTTCCGTAATCACGCCGAGCAGGCCTTCAGAGCCGGTCAACAGACCCAGCAGGTCATAACCGCCGCTGTCGAGATGCTTGCCGCCCAGACGAATGACCTCGCCCGACAGCAGCACCATTTCCAGACCCAGTAGATTGTTGGTGGTGACGCCGTATTTCAGGCAATGCACACCGCCGGCGTTCTCCGCCACGTTGCCGCCGATGGAACAGGCGATCTGACTGGAGGGATCGGGCGCGTAGTAGAAGCCTTCGCTATCGACCGCCTGACTGATGCCCAGGTTTGTGACGCCGGGCTGCACCCTGACGGCGCGGTTATCATAGTCGATTTCTAGAACTTGATTGAATTTGCCCAGGCCGAGGATTATGCCGTCGGCCAGCGGCAGGGCGCCGCCCGAAAGCGAGGTTCCGGCACCTCTGGGCACGACCTTGACCCCCCACTCGTCGCACAGGCGAAGGATCGCCGATATCTGCGCCACCGTATCAGGCAGCACCACGGCCATGGGGATCTGACGGTAGGCGGGCAGGCCGTCGGATTCATAGACCCGCATGCCCGCATCATCGGCGATCACGCCTTCCCCCGGCACGATTTGGCGTAGGGTGGTGATCAGATCATCGCGCCGGGCGAGGACCTTGGCGTCGGGTTCGGGCATTTGCATGGTTTTGTCTCCAACACTCGGGACAGGACCAGTAATAGCAAATTTGTGGGCGGCATGGTATTAAAATACGAAAAACCGCGCCCGATAGGCGCGGTATCAACGGCCCCCGTGGTTGCGGTAACCCGGGGTCACATCATCGCTGGAATTTAGCCTTGGCGCGCCTTGAAGCGGCGATTGGTCTTGTTGATCACATAGACCCGGCCCTTGCGACGGACGACCCGGCAATCGCGGTGGCGATTCTTCGCCGATTTTAAAGAATTCCGAACTTTCATCGCATCACCTGTTCACATAGCTTACTTGGCCCTCTCCAGGGCAAAAAGGTTGGCGGAACATACAGATGCCCCCCCAGCCTGTCAACGCCGCCTATTCATCCCCTCTGGAGGCATGAAACAGATAAAATCCGATATTACCGCCCTGTAGCACGAGAACCCGGCGGGCCCACAATTCAACCTCCCACATGATCCAGGAACGTTGATCCTTGGGTATGGTGCCTTGCTTTAAAACGTTGGTTAATCCAGCTAAACCGTGCGTTATATGGCTACAGAATTCTTCTGACATATCGGCCGCTTGATGCACATCCAGATGGCTTGCCGCTAGCCCTTGCTTAATCTGGTCCAAGGTTACGAAATAGGGCTTCATCTTCTCGAATTTGGCCCATTTTGCCGTGTCTTTCTGTGCCCCGTTCGCGCTCTTGGCAATGAATTCCGCCAATAAGACCTGGCCGCCGGGTTTCAACAACACCCATATGTCATTGAAAATAGAATCTTTCTCTTTCAGACCAAGCAGGGCGGCGTGGCCGAAAACGGCATCGCGGCTACCAGGTTCGATATCGCAATTCCCCAATGAGCTCTGCTGTATTGTAATCTTGTCGGCCAATCCGGCTTTCTCGGCGAATTTGACCGCTACTCCAATTGGGCCGGGTCCTTTTGCAGGCCATCGACCATGCAGCCGAATTCCCGTGCGATCACACGCGTGGCGGTGCCGATGTCTGCGGTCTTCGCGGTTCAATAAACCGGCGTAAAATACAATCTTGTCTAGGGCAGCTCAATAATGATGTTGCCAAAATCATCCTGCCTGGCCCTTGCGCCCGGTGGAACCAGGCAGGTGGCGTCATATTCCTCTACGATCAGGGGTCCAGCGCGTTCCGTTGCCAGATCGTAGCGGGACAGCACCTGGGCTTCCAGCCAGCCGGCCTCGGGCCCGAAATAGGCCTGGCGACTACCACTTTTCATCGCCACCCGCGCGTCCATGCCTTTCAGGCGATCCGGCACCGGGGGATGGTCGGGGATGGCCCGGCCGATCAATTGTGCGTTGACCAGCATGACGGGTTCTTCCGGGCCGGCGCGGTGGCCATAGGTGCGTTCATGCTCCTGACCAAAGCGTTCCTCCAACTCGGCGATCTTTTCGGCATCGAAGTCGCCGCTTGGCGCCGGCACCGTGAGTTCGAAGATCTGGCCCTTGTAGTGCATGTTCGCGGTCCGGCGGATATCGATCTGATCCGGACGGTAGCCATCGGCGGCCAGCTGTTCACGGGCCTGGGTCTCCAAACCACCCCAGATTCCGTTAAGCGCTCCAGCCGTGGTCTCTCGAAGCACCTGCATCATGGAGCGGGAATAGTGATGTTCCACGTCGGCATAGAGCAGCCCAAATGATGAGAACAGCCCTGGGAACGGCGGCACCACGATGCGCTTCATATCCAGAGCCTTGGCCATACCGGCCGCGAACAGCGGGCCATTGCCGCCAAAAGCGAATAGGGCATAGTCGCGGGGGTCTCGGCCGCGCTCACTGGAAATTGCACGAATGGCCCGGATCATGTTCGAAATGACGATCTGATGGGCGCCATGGGCCGCATGCGCCAGATCCAGATCCAAGGGCCCGGCGATTTTCTGCTCGAACACTTTTCGGCTTTTGTTCGCCTGTAAGGCCAGTTCGCCGCCAACCAGATAGTCCGGATTTAAATAGCCCAGGATGACATTGGCGTCGGTCACAGTCGGGTCTTCCCCGCCCATGCCGTAACAGACAGGTCCCGGCACCGCACCCGCGCTTTGCGGCCCAATCTGCATGGAGCCGCCGGCGTCGATCCAAACGAGCGAACCTCCGCCCGCCCCGACCTCGGCCAGATCAATGGCCGGGATCTTCAGGTGATAGCCAGCACCGCTCATCAGGCGGGAACCCATCATGATGCCGCCGCCCACCTGATAATCCAAGCTGCGGGTGAAATCCCCGTCCTCCACCAACGAGGTCTTGGCCGTGGTACCACCCATGTCAAAGGTGATGATATCAGGCAGGTCCAGCTTACGCGCTAGGGCCTGGGCCCCGACCACGCCGCCTGCGGGCCCGGATTCAATAATATTGGCCGGCTTGCTCTCTGCCACGTCGGCATTGATCAAGCCGCCGTTGGACTGCATCAACAATAACGGCGCATCGATCGCCGCGTCCTTCAGGCGAGCGCTCAGCTGATATAGATACTGACTGACAATGGGCATGACATAGGCGTTGATCACCGTCGTCGAGGTTCGCTGATACTCGGAAATCTCGGGCAGCACATCGGCTGAGATGCAGTGCGGCAGGCCGGGCGCAAGACGTTCGATCACGTCCTTGATGGCGCGCTCATGGTCGCCATTGGTATAGGAATTAATCAGGCAAACCGCGATTGCCTCCACGTTTTCGTCCAGCAGCCGGTGCACCACCCGTTCGACCTCGCCAAGGTCCAGGGCCAGATCAATCCCGCCCTTGTTATTGATCCGCTCGTTCACGCCCAGACGCAAGTAGCGTTCGGCCAGGGGGGGCGGCTTTTCCCAATGCAGGTCGTACAGGCGGGGCATGCGCAGCGTTCGGATTTCCAGCACGTCGCGAAAGCCTTCGGTGGTGATCAGGCCGGTCTTGGCGCCCTTGTGTTCCAGGATCGCATTGGAGGCCACGGTGGTGCCGTGCAGCACTTCATCAATCTGGTCCGCATTCAAATCGGCACTGTCGAAAATACTGGACAGGCCGTCGACGATGGCAACTTCATATTCGCCTACGGTGGAGGGCACCTTTTTGGTATACAGGGCGCCGTCCTGGCCTAGCAGGACCAGGTCCGTGAAAGTACCGCCAATATCAGCACCTACTCTGAACTTCGCCATAATCTATGTACCTTCCACGGATGTGGGTTCCCGCCACATAATTTTCGGTCGCTCGTCCGGTCGACCGGATCGCAGTGCCGCCCGCCGGGCCTCCGTCGCTTCCCCGTCAATGCTCCAGCTATCGATATCAACCGCAACGCCATAGTCGGCGAAAGCCGCTTCCGGGCTGACCAGTTCGTTGCGGACATCCACCAGAACCTTATCCGGTGCTCGCTCCAACGGATCGCCCCAACCGCCGCCGCCCGCTAGGTCGTGGCGAAAAATCGTGCCGTAACCTATGTTCATGGTGATTTTGGACTCCATGGCGCGGTTTTCACCGTCCGGGTTCAGGCTGTTGGCGGATGCCTTGCCGGGATGACCACCATACAGGCCGTAGGGGCGAAAGTCGCGCCGGTCCGAGCGAACCTGCAACACCGCCTCGCGTTCCAAAAAGCGATAATCCTTACGGAATGGCGCCCCACCCCGGTATTTGCCCGGCCCGGCCCTGTCAGCGACAAATTCATAGCGCAATATCTGCAGCGGCTGTTCAGTCTCGATCACCTCGATCGATTGCGAGGCCATGTTGGCGAACATGTTGGAATTGCCCTGCAGGCCGTCCGCCCATGGCCGCCCGCCATGGGTGCCGCAAGAAAAATCAACATAGATATACGGCTGCCGCTCGTCATCGTAGCCGCCGATGCAGACGCCGGTGTTACCACCGTCCGACGCCGCACAGACTCGGTCGGGCAGCATCATGGCCAGGGCGCCGAACATGCAATCGCCCATCCGGAAGCCGGTCAGGCCACGGGCGGCGCAGGCTGCGGGCAGCACCATGTTGGTAATGGTGGCGGGCGGCGCGATCACCTTGATAACCCGAAAGACACCTTCGTTGGAAGGTATGTTCAGCGGCAGAATGCAGCGGATGGCGGCCACAGAATGGGCCACCGTGAAAGACAGCGAGCTGTTGATCGCGCCCTTGACCTGGGCCGAACTGCCCGTCCAATCCACGGTCATCTCGTCGCCAGACTTGGTGATGGTGACGAACAAGCGGATGGGCTTGCTGAGATCTATACCGTCGTCGTCGATCCAGTCCTCGAAGCTCCATTCGCCATCAGGTAGCTCGGCCACCGCCGCCCGGGTCAGGCGTTCGGCGTAATCGATCACCTCTTCCATATAGACCGCCACCTTGTCGGCGCCGTAGCGTCTTAGTAGATCGCCAAACTGAACCTCGGCAATATGGCAGGCCGCTAGCTGGGCCCGCAAATCGCCCATTACCTGGATCGGAATGCGCACGTTCTTCTCGATCAGCGACCACATGGTCTCGTTACGCACACCCTTGTCGAAAAGTTTCAGGGGCGGGATGCGCAAGCCTTCTTGATAGATCTCAGTCGAGTCAGACGCGTTCGATCCGGGCACCCGCCCGCCCACATCGGAATGATGGCTGATGGTGGCGGCGAAGGCGACGCGTCGGCCGCCATCGAACAGAGGTTGAAAGATAAAAATGTCCGGCAAATGCATGCCACCATCAAAGGGATCGTTCATCATGAACATATCGCCGGGATGGATATCGCCCGCGAAGCGTTCCACCACCACTGCCAGCGCGGCGGGGATAGAGCCCAGATGGCCGGGTAAGGTCAGGCCTTGCGCCACCATTTTTCCGTCCGCATTGGCCAAGGCGGTGGAGAAATCCATATTGTCGCGTAGAACACCAGAATAAGTGGTGCGGCAGACGGTCACTGCCATCTCGTCACTGATGGCAAAAATGGCATTCTTGAACAGCTCGAATTCAATTGGATCGTCGATTTTGGCCATGACTTGGGAATTCCTCATATGACGTTTCCATTAACTTTGCCGCGCCCATGCCATTCCGTCCAGTCTGAATGTCGGCTAATCTCGTGGAATGAGTAGACCGATTGTCCTCTATGAAAACATGCGAACGGTGGTTTACGTGCCGTTCTATCTGGCTATCGTACGCGGCGATTGGGCCGCGGCGGGTATTGATGTCTCGGTGCAAACCTCGCCCAATACGCCGGAGACAGCACAAGGTTTGATCGACGGCCGGGCCGACGTTTCCTGGGGCGGGCCCATGCGGGTGATGTTGCATCATGACAAGGACCGGGATTGCCCTTTGGTCTGTTTTGCCCAGGTGGTTGCTCGCGATCCATCAATCCTGGTGGGGCGGGAGGCGAATGACCGTTTCCGCTTTGCGGATCTGGTGGGCGAGCGGGTCGGCGCCATGACCGAGGTGCCCACCCCCTGGATGACCCTGCAGGATGACATCCGCTGCGCCGGCGTTGACCTGGATGCCATTCATTGGACCAAGGATCAAAGCATGGCGGCATGCGCCGCGGCCTTGGCAGCGGGCGACTTGGAGGTGGCGCAGCTGTTCGAACCCCACGTGGATGCCCTGGTGCAATCGGGGGCGGGCCATATCTGGCACCGCTGCGCCCTGCGCGGCGATAGCGCCTGGACCTCGTTTTATACCACCCGCGCATTTACCCAGGCCCAGCCCGAGACCTGCCGCGCCCTGGTACGCGGTATCGAAAGCGCTTTGGCTGTGTTGCATGCTGAGACCCCGGCCAGCGTGGCCGAGATGGTCATCGATTATTTCCCCGATCTGAGCATTGAGGCCCTGGCCCGCATGATCGATGGCTACCGCGCTTCCGGCCTGTGGGTACGTACGACGGGGTTGCCAGTGGAGGCCTTCGTGCGCCTGAAAGCCGCCATGATATCCGGCGGTTTGATCCGTTACGACGCACCCTATGACCACTTGGTGGTGACGGACTTGCCGGATTAGAGCGGATGGCCTAATGATCGGCCAAAGTCATCATCTGAAGAGCAGGACACGCCATGTATATCAACGGTAACTGGGCCACCGCCGCCGACACGGAATTTGAAATTTTCAACCCGGCTACGGGGGCCGTGATCCAATCCCTGCCTGACGGCGGCGCGGAGGCGGCGCGGGCGGCGATTGATGCGGCGGCCTCGGCCTTCAAGACGTGGCGCGCCACGACGCCTTATCAGCGGGCGGAATTCCTCATGCGGGCCCATGCCCTGATGCTGGAGCGTCAGGAGGAGTTGGCCAAGGTGATGACGGCGGAACAGGGCAAGCCGCTTCGGGCCGCTATGACGGAAGTGAAATACGCCTCTGATTTCCTGCAATGGTTCGCCGAGGAAGGCAAGCGCGTCTATGGCGAGATCATCCCCTCGGCCCGCGCCGATCAGCGTTTTTATGTATTGCACCAGCCCGTGGGCGTGGTCGCCGCGATCACGCCGTGGAACTATCCTATCTCGATGATCACCCGGAAACTCGGCCCGGCCCTGGCGGCGGGCTGCACGGTGGTGTTGAAACCGGCGGAGGCGACGCCCCTGACGGCGGTGGAAACCTTCAAGATTTTCGAGGATGCGGGCTTCCCCCCCGGCGTGGTCAATCTGGTCACCGGCGCCGATCCTAAGCCTATTGGCGAGGAATTCACCACCAACCCCAAGGTTGCCAAGCTGACTTTCACCGGCTCCACCGCCGTGGGCAAGATGCTGGCCGGCAAGGCCGCCGCTAACATGAAACGGGTTAGTTGTGAGCTGGGTGGTCATGCACCCTTTATCGTTTTGAAGGACGCCGATCCTGTGCATGCGGCCAAGGGCCTGCAGTTGGTCAAATTCCTCAACACCGGCCAGGCTTGCATCAGCCCGAACCGGATCTTTGTCCACCGCGAGGTGCTGGAGAGTTTCCTCGAAACTTTCGCCGACCGGGTTGGCGGCATGAAGGCGGGCAACGGTATGGAGCAAGGAGTGACGATCGGCCCGCTGGTCAACGAGGCGGCGGTTGCCAAGGTGGAAAACCAGGTCAAGGACGCGGTCGCCAAGGGCGCCGAGGTACTGTGCGGCGGCCAGCGTCTGATCGAAGGCGATCTGGGCCAGGGTCATTTCTTTGCCCCCACCGTTTTGAACAACGTTACCCCCGACATGCTGATCTACCGCGAAGAGACCTTCGGTCCCGTGGCCGCTGTGGTGCCTTTCGATGATGATGACGACGTCCTGGCTATGGCCAATGACACACATTATGGCCTGGCGGCCTATGTCTACAGCCAGAACCTGACCCAGGCCATGCGCCTGTTCGAGGGCCTGGAATTCGGCATCATCGGCATCAACGACATCAATCCGGCTTCAGCGGCGGCGCCCTTCGGAGGCCAGAAAGACAGCGGCCTGGGCCGTGAAGGCAGCCGCGAAGGCCTGCAGGAGTATCTGGAAACCAAAGTCGGCGGGTTCAGTATTTAGGGCTAGGTTTGCTGAATCGTACGATATTTCGGTACGACAAGATTTTTAGATAAGGCCGTACAGGAAATCCGCGCGATGTCACTTGAACGGCAGGATGAGGCTACCGGAATTTTGCGGGGCATTGCGGAACAAGATTCCAATACAGTACAGCTATCCGCTGACCAATTTGCCCAGGTGGAGTGATGCCTGGGCGAACCCACAGTCTATGCGACCGACGAACACGGGGCTTTGTTGTTCCAGAAAATGGGTGGATGAGGAAGATACGATATCGGCTTACCATCCTTACGGATCTTACCTGAATCTACGCCCATATTAGCGAAGACGGTCTAAATGCTGCCTTGGTGGCGGTATCGGGTATTCGCCGAGCAGCAACACGATTGGAGCTTTTCCACATTCCGGGGGCATCGGTGCCGTATCAGATACGCGCGAGCTCGTAGTGCCGGGTCACCCCCTACATTGTGATCTATAACGTTGATGCAGACGTAGTGGATATTGTCGCGGCATTCCATTCTTCAGAAAATCGCATGCCGCTGTCAGCCTAAATCACCTGATTGTATAGCGCTTCCTCGCCCTTCGACAGTCGGCCCAGGTTTTCCAGCAGGATGTCGATGACGTTGTCCTCGTACTTCGTGGTTTCACCGCCGGTGTGGGGCGTCAGGATGACGTTTTCCAGTGACCACAGGGCCGACTTGAGCGCCAACGGCTCGGGCACGGTGACATCGATGCCGGCGCCGGCGATGGCACCGCCGCGCAAGGCCTCGACCAGTGCGGCCTCGTCAACGCAGCCGCCGCGTGCCACGTTGATTAGATAGGATGACGGCTTCATTGCCGCCAGGGCCGCGCCGTCGATAACGTTGCGGGTTTCCTCCGTTAGAGGGCAGGTCAGCACGGTGACATCGGCGCGGGGCAACAGATCCAACAGGGCCGATGATGGATGCAGTTCGTCCACGTGTTCCACTGGGGTCGAGGTATCCCGCTTCAGGCCGAGCACGGTCATATCGAAGGCCTTGGCCAGCCGCGCAAGGCGCGTGCCAATCTTGCCCATGCCAAAAATCACCATGGTCTTGCCGGGCAATTCGTCCTCCCGCTTCGCAAGATCGGAAATCATGCCGCGCCAGATTCCCTGGCGCTGGTTGTCCCGGCCGGTGTGAATCTGCCGGGTCAGGGCCAGCAGCAGCGCCATGGCATGATCACTGACGCCGTTGACGTTGATGCCGCTGGCATGCGCCAGACGCACGCCCTTGGCGCGGACCGCATCGAGATCAAACATGTCATAGCCGGCGCCGCAGACCTGGGCAAAGCGCAGCCGGTCGGCATGGGGCAACAGCGCGTTGTCCCAATAACCCGAGACGACGATCACATCGCCCTCGCCGATACGGCCGCGCAGATCCTCGCGGGTCCAGGTCTGAAAATTCCGGATGCCGGTCTGGCGCCGTTCAAACAGGGTCGATAGCTGATAGGCGGGATGGGCGAAATGGATGGTGATATCATCTAGGTTCATGGGCTCACAGTATCGGTAGCGCCGGATAGGCGATGGTGGCGGTGATGAACTGGTTACGGTCCTGGAAACGTTGCATCGAGGGGGCCGAGGCCGCGACCGGGTTATTCCACCAGCGGGACGCTTCCCAGACCGACAGATCGGCGTAGCGGGTCAGCAGCAGGGTTTTGCTGTCGGGGGCCGCGACCTCGCAGCTGCGGAAGAAACCGCAGATATTGACGTCAAATACCTCTTCCATATTGGGCCAGGCCGCCTCGGACAGGTCACAAAATTGCTGCCAATCCGCCGCAGGCACATCGAACCAGCGGAATACATAGACGCCTTCATAACTGGGCGGCGCATCATCCGTGGGGCGAACCATGGCTTCCATCATGTGCCGGTCCGAGCCGGTGACCGGCCCACCTGACGGCAAATGGGGGGGAGGCACACCGCAGGCTGCAGGCTCATCGGGCCAGGCGGTGATGGCTAGACCCTCGTCCCGCGCCAGGCCAAGGCCCACCAGGCTGCGCCAACAGCCGAACAATTTGCCGCCGTGCGCCCGTGCCCGCTCCGCGAAAACTGCCTTTACCGAGCTGGCACCCGTCTGTAAGGCCCTCTGAGGGGTGTCGTAGCGGCAGTACTCAAATGTCTTGAACATCCGGCTTAACTCCGTTCCAGCACGATCATGGGGATCTCTTGGCTTGCCTTGGCTTTTTCCTGATAATTATTATAGCTGGGGAAGATTTCGGCCATAATGCTCCATGGGCGCGCCCGTTCTTTACCGGATGCGGTTCGCGTATTGGTGGCAAATTTGTCGGCCTGCACTTGCACCCGTACTTCTGGGTTGGCTGTCAGATTGCCATACCAGATGGGGCTGGTCGGCTTGCCGCCCTTTGAGGCGATGACAACATAACTGTCGCCTTCCTGGCCATAAATCAGGGTGGCCGTTCGTTCCTCGCTGGATTTGCGGCCCTTGGTGGTCAGTGACAGGCACGGCACATTTAGATTGCCGTCCACGCCATACCAGATATGACCGCCGGCACCATTGCTCTCCTGATATTTACGGATATGCTCGGCTACCCAGTCCCGTAGGGGCATGTCATCCCTCGATTGTTGATCTTGTTCTGGGGACTATAGCGCCTTTGGGAAAAAGGGGGAAAGCCATGATCAAAACCGGCGACCAACATACACAGTCATTGCAGGATGGCCGCCAAGTCTATCTAGACGGCGGCATCGTCGATGACGTTACCACGCACCCGGCCTATCGCAACCTCGTTGCCTCGGTCGGGCAGCTCTATGACTTTCAAAGCCGGACGGAGAACCAGGAGCTGATGACCTTCGCGGTTCCTGATAGCGAGGAACGGGCCAACCGGATCTGGCAGCTGCCGCACTCCTACGAAGACCTCGTCGCTCGGCGCAAGGCCCTGGTCGCCTGGACCGAGCTGCATGGCGGCTTTCTGGGCCGGGCGCCTGATCATGTGGCATCGTGCATCGCGGGCATGTACATGGGATCCAAGGTCTTTGAACGGCACGACCCAGCCCGCGCCGGCGCCCTTGCCGATTACTACCGCTATGCCCGCGACAACGAATTGTATCTGACCTACGTCATCATCAATCCGCAAGCCGACCGTTCGAAAGCGGCGCATGAACAAAAGGGCGAATTTCTCACCGCGGGCGTTGTGGACCAGGATGGTGAAGGCATCACGGTGCATGGCGCCAAGATGCTGGCCACCGCCGGCATCGTCGCCAACGAAGTCTTCGTCACCTGCATCCAGCCGCTGCAACCGGGCGACAAGAAATATGCGCTATCCTTCGCTGTGCCGATGAATGCCAAGGGCCTGAAAACCCTGTCGCGGAAGTCATATGAGGCGCAGGCGCCGAGCCAGTTCGACAATCCGCTGTCGAACCGCTTTGATGAGAACGACGCGGTGCTGTTCTTTGATAACGTCAAGGTGCCCTGGGACCGCGTCTTCATCAATCAGGATGTGGAGATGTGCCAAAAGCAGTTCCACGCCACCCCGGCGCATGTCTATCAGAACTACCAGGCCCAGGTCCGTTTGAGTGTGAAGATGAAATTTTTGATCGGCCTGGGCCACAAGATCACCGAGACCAACGGCACCACGAGTTTTCCCCAGGTCCGCGAAACCCTGGGACAGCTGGCCGCCCACGGCGCCATGGTTGAGGCCATGGTGATGGCGATGGAAACCAAGGGCGGCGCCTGGGATGGCTATTACGTGCCCGACCGACACACTTTGTATGCCGCCCAGGTTCTGACCCAGCAACTCTACCCCCAGGTCATGGCTACCTTGCGGGACTTGGCGGGTGGCGGCATGATCATGCTACCCTCGTCAGTAGTAGATTTCACCAATCCAGAGCTGCGGGAACTGATCGGCATGACACAGCAATCGCCCGCGATGGGATCGGAGGACCGGGTGAAATTCTTCAAGCTGGCCTGGGACGCGGTGGGTTCGGAATTCGCCTCGCGCCATACCCAGTACGAGATGTTCTACGCTGGCGCGACCTTCGTGACCAAGAACCACAGCTACCGCACCTATGATTGGGAGCACGGCGAGGGCATGGTGGAGCGGATGCTGAACAGCTATAGCCTGGATGATGAGATAGACTAGAAGAGGATAAAAAATGGCCGTGACCAAGGCACATAAGGAATTCTTTGCCGTTGATTTCGAGGACGGCTGGGCAACCCCGGCAGGGTATCCGGATGGTATCCAGCAAAAAATCCTGGCGGGCTCCCTCGACGAGAGAAATCGCCAGGGCAGCCGGACGCGGCTTTTGCGCTTTCAACCCGGCGTCTTCACCACCGAGCCTTTCGTGCATGAGCATTGGGAGGAGGTTTATCTGGTCTCCGGCGATCTGACGGTTGGCAACGACGTCAACGGCCAGGGAGGCGAGCCGTTTGAAGCCAATACCTATGCCTGCCGTCCACCAGGCGCGCCACACGGCCCGTTTAAATCAAATGGCGGCTGCGTGCTGTTCGAGATCCATTACTACGACCCGGCCTAGACGATAGCGGAATTAAGCCGGCGGACAGTATCGATTTCTGCCCGGGTTCCACTTATCGCCGTGCTCGTCAATCGTGACCAATGAGCTCGCGCCAGCCGCCATTGCACTCGGGATAGACGATATACATCAGTTTCGCCTTGCCGGTCGTCTCGTAACGCAGTTGCGTGTTCTTGGGCAAAAAAATGGTGTCGCCCGCCAATGCTTCGTGGACCTTCCCGTCGATGACGCAACGGAAATTGCCTTCGAGAACGTAAAAAATTTCGTCGTAGTTCAAGAACCATTCCGCCGACATGTCTTGGCAATCGATGATGCCCATGCCCAGGCCGTTGCTCAGAGGCTGCCGGACGATGCGCGCGAAACGGGTCGTCACCGGATCCTGTCCGACCCTGTCTTCGAAGACAACATCCTCTGCCTTGATGACCTTTGCTTCCCAGAATGAGCCTTTCATGGCATGGCTCTCCTTTTTCGCTCGTCAATCGCTACCGATAAGCGAACGCCAACGCATATTGCCCTCGGGATAAACGATATAAAGCAGCCTTGCTTTGCCGGTCGTCTCGTAGCGCAGTTGCGTGTCCTTGGGTACAAAAATGGTGTCACCCGCCATACCCTCGTAGACTTCGCCGTCGATGATGCAACGGAAACTGCCTTCAAGAATGTATAAAATTTGATCGTAGTTTTGGAACCAGTCTTCAGCCATGCCATCGCATTCGATGATGCCGAAGCCGAGGCCGCCGCTTAGTGGCTGGCGGACGATGCGCCCGTAACGGGCCGTCACCGGATCCTGCCCTATTCCATCTTCGAAGACGACGTCCTCTGCCTTGATGACCTTGGCTTCCCACATGGCATGGCTCTCCTTCTTCATCACCTTTCAGCCAGCTAGCCTACCACCCCGCCGTGGGAAAGTAAGAAGGAATGTCTCTAGAGAATTCGTATGCCCTTGAATGATGGGCGGCATTAATGCGGCTTGCAAGATTGTCGGACCTGAACCACTGTCTTCGCAGTAGGTTTGATAGGGAAAGGAATCGTCGTGCTGATACGAACAATGGAGCAGATCGAGGCCGAAGGGCGGGTCATATCCATCGGGTATGGCAAGGCGACGGCGGTACGTTTGCTGACCAAGGCCGATGGGCTCAATTTTTCTATTTCCGAGGCGCGCGGCAGCAAGGCCGGCGCTTCGACACTGTGGTACAAGAACCACTGGGAAGGAAATCTGGTCCTCGAAGGCAGTCTGGAAGTCACCGACAAGACTACCGGCGAAGCCCATCTCTTGGGTCCCGGTGGGCTCTATCTGGTTGGCCCTGGCGATCCACACCATCTCAAGACCTTAACCGACGTTCATGCCATCTCCGTCTTCGACCCGCCGCTGACTGGCAAGGAGGATCACGACGCGGACGGTGCCTACCCGCCTACGGGCTCGCTGCCGCCAGGGCCGGGCGCTGTTTGATTTCCGGAAATACGCTAAAGATTACGCCAGCCCAAGCGCTTCTTCCCATTCCGTTAGCGTTTGATCCAGGCGGCCAAGCAAATCATCGACCTGCCCGTTGCTGATCGAAAGCGGCGGCGCAGAGTTCAGCTCGTTTGGGATTGGCTATGGTCGGATGTACGTAGGCCTAATCCACCATCTGTCTGGCAATAACCGTTTTCATGCGCGGATCATCATGAGGCAGATTGGCGGCCATGGGTCCACCCGAGGCATCGATATAGCGGCGGCCCTCGTTGTCGATCAGATAGATGCCGTCGGCTCCGGCCAGTTCCACATTCATCGGATGATAGGAAAAACAATGACGCCAGTGACCTTCCGGTTCCAAAGGCGCGGGCATATTGGCGAGGTCTTGCATATCTAGTCTCCTGCTGGCGGTGTCGCCTCAGGGCCATGCCCGGCATCAACGAAACATTTGGCCGCCGTTTATGTGCATCACCTGTCCGGTCATCTGAGCAGATTCGTCAGAGCAGAGGAAAACCGCTGCAGCCGCGATTTCCGCTGGTTGGATGATCCGGCCCAGCGGCAGTTTGGCGGCCGTCGCGGCGATTTCGGCCTCGCTATTGCCATCCCGAGGTTGCGCCGTATCCGTTAGGCCGGGCGCGATGGCGTTAACCCGGATCTCCTGGCTGGCCAGGGCCATGGCTAAGGCTCGGCTCATGCCGATAACGCCGCCTTTGCTAGCGGCGTAATGAATGCCCAGGGGCGGACCACTATAGGCGGCGACAGAGGCTATGTTGAGGATGGCGCCGCCACGCCCGGCCGCTATCATCCGACGGGCGGCAGACTGAGCGCAAAAGAAACCGGCTTTCAGATTAACATCATGGACGCGGTCCCAATCCGCCTCCGTCATCTCAAGGAATTCGATCCGTGGAAAGATGCCGGCATTGTTAACCAGGATATTGATCCCGCCAAATTCATCGGCCGCGGCCATCATCCGCTCCACGTCCGCTGGTGCGGCAACATTGCCCGCCACGGCTGCTGCCCGGCCGCCGGCCTCGACAATGCTCCCAGCCGCCCTGTCGGCGGCAGCCTGATCATCGAGATAGTTTATCACCACGGCGGCGCCCTCCCCAGCGAAGGCCGTCGCGATCGCCACGCCGATGCCCTGTTGCGCACCCGTGACCACGGCGACTTTGTCCCGTAACCTCATGTGTTTCCTCATCTGGCTTCCCTGTATCAAGAGGCAAAGTGTAAACGTGCTAGGTTCGAGAATCCATGCGGAGCGGATTTGGGCGAGATGCTCGGGTCAGGGTAGGGAAGTCCGCGCCAGTCCCGGAATAATGCATGCCTAGACGAATTTCCCTCTATACGGTTGCGACGGTATCTTTCGCCGCCGTCGCCGCCGTGCCGGCAACCTTCCTCAATGTATTCATCTCGTTTTGGATAATGCGTTGCAGCATCCGCCCATCGGTTGAATGGAGCACGAAACGAGCGCCCAGCTTGATCGCCTTACTCGACGTATCGATGGTTTGCTGATGCACCATCACTGGAATTTTACGCGCGGCGCAGCGCTTAATAATGTCCTCGATCACACGCAAGTATTGCTTGTTCGAATAGTCGTCTGGAATGCCCAGCGAGGTGGACATGTCATTCGGCCCGATGAAAATGCCATCAATGCCCCTAATGTCCAGGATCGCATCTAAATTTTTGTGGGCGGGTTCGGACTCGATACCGATAATGATGAAGGATTCCTTGCGCCTGTTTTGCAGGTACTTCCGCGCCTCCTTGCTGGGCAGTTCATTTTTTTCCACGGCGCGGCGCAGATATTCGCCTTTCAAGGGATGCCATTTTGCGGTTGCCACGACCGCCTGGACTTCCTCCACCGTCTCGCAATAAGGCACCAGTACACCAGCCGTTCCTGCATCCAGCGCCATGGCGACCCATTCTGCTTTTGGTACGGGAACGCGAACAACTGGTGTGATGTCGGCCCGCCGCAGCATCCCGGTGAGTTGCTGAATTTCCGTGCGGTCCCGCGAGCCATGCTCGGAATCGATAATCGCGTAATCCAGTGTGCTGCCGGCCAGTACTTCTCCAAACCGGGTCGAAGCCATTTGCGACAGCATGCAGCCGAACACATGTCCACCTGATTTCAATGTGCGTCTGAGTTTGGTCGGGTTCATAAGTTACCTCATCAAGTTGATTGCTGTGTTGAAATATCCATGTGTCGATGTATTCGCCTGGCCGCACCGCTCCGTGTCCGAGGCATGCCCCGGGATTGAGGCGGCTGCGTCATTCTGCAGTAACCGGCGATTGGTGCTGTGAAATCATCAGCCAATTGTCGTTGCGCATCTCGTACACGGTGGTTGACTTGGTAATGCCTTTGACCACATCGTCGCCGTTCGTCATTTTCGTGTCTGCTTGATAAATTAGAATGCCAACGCCGCCATATATTCGCGTAGAGATATCGTATGATTGCATGCGTTCGATTTTCATAGTGCCGGCCTGGAAGGCGGCAAATACGTCCGCGCGCGTATGCGCCTTTCCGAACGACGAAACATAGATCATATCCTCGCCGACGACCTTTCGGAGCGCATCCAGATCGCCGTGCAACAGCGCATTCAGCCGGTAATGATGCGCGGCGATGAGGGAAGCGTGCAGGTCAGGGGTGTCGCTGTGTATTGTGTTTTCCATGCGTGTTCTTAAACAGAAATTTGAACGAAACTGATCATTTTAGAAGTATCCTTCGAACGCCGCTTGCTGAAAAGGTAAATTGCACAAATCGCCTTACCGCTAGGCGGTGGGAGGACCCGCCGCAGTTCGGGCTTGCAGGCAACCTCAAGCATGTTGTCGTTCAAATCAAGAAAGTTGAAAGCATGAGTTTTTAGTATGGCCAAGGCGCCGAAAAAACAGGCGTGTGGTGATGCTGGCCACCTAACCTCAGAAGGGCGTCGGATGTTCGGCTCTGCTTGCGCGCCCTGAACGTAAAAGGCATTCTCACGGATATTGGCCTCATGGCCAATTGCAGGTTCCCATGCGATGGATAGTTTCCTTGATCAGAAAGTCAGGCCGCTGGCTTTGCCTGCACCGGCATGTATTCTCGGCGGCGCCATCGCAGGAATATCGAACCGCCTATCCAGCTAGCCGGACTGAATGACCATTCACCACAGTTTGATGTTTTTATAGATGCGGACGTTGATGTCGGCGCCCATGCCGGGCGTCAGGTTTGGCGGGGGATTGTCCAAGGATATGCGGACGGGAACACGTTCCACCCAACCGCCCAGGCGGCCGGACCCCGCGGCGCTGCCGCTGTCGCCCATTTCGGTCGTCGTGATGTTGCCGATCCGGCGAACCTGTCCATAGAAGTCGCGAAAGGGATAGGCGTTCAGATTAATCAGAACCTCTTGCCCCACCGTTACATGGCGGATCTGGCTTTCATCGATGTTCGCTTCGATCCAGTAAAATTTTGGATTGTGCAGCATCAAGATATCGACGCCATCTTCAACATATTCACCCTTGAACCTACGGATCGTGCCAACCATGCCGTCGATGGGGCTCGCTATATGCCGGTAACTTAGCGATAGTTTCTGTTTCTTGATGAGATCCTTGATCTGTTCTTGCTTGACGCGTGAGATTTCAATTTTCGTGTCGAGGACATCTAGGTGTCTACGTTCCGCGATCAACTGGCCGCGCATTTTTTTCGCCACAGCGATTTTGCCGGCGAACAGCGACGCGGTGCCGCGCAGTACCAGAATTTTGTCCTGTTCCGCGCTTAGGGTCGTTTCCGGCGTCAGTTTCTTGTTGAACAACACCGTGACCCGGCGCAGGTTGTTGCGCGCTAGTACCAAGCGTTCCTGGATGGCTTGGTGTTCTTGGTTTAGCGCCTGAATCTTTTCCCGCTGCGTTTCGAGTTTCGAGGCAAGCTCCGCTTCATAGGCCTCTTTTTCCGTTCCTAGGCTGGCCTGGTTAGCGATTTCAAGCGCCAAATCGGTCTTCAAGGATTCTATGTTCAGCTTGATATCATCCTGGACCAAGGTGATCAGGAGCTGGCCTTTTTTGACCTCATCGCCCGCCTCGACCAAGATTTCGGCGATCTTCCCATCCACCTGCGCGGATATGTTGGTGAAGTCAGTCTGCACGCTGGCATTGCTTTCATAGACATGCGTAAACCAGTAAAAGATCTCATAGGATAGCAACAGGGTGCCTCCGATCAGGCAGACACCTATTGCGGCTTTCAATTTCGCTCTAATATCCAAGATCAAAGTCTCTTCGCGTTCGTCGGCATGGAAACTAACGGCCTTTTTCCTGTGGCCCAAAATCCATCGTCAAAAAAAGGGTGTATGTTCGTAATGCGATCAAAACCGGCGCAAGTCAACGGCGGCGAGGCCGCATCGTGCGGTTGGACGCGGGTTAGATGACCGTCGGATCGACACCGGATAGCGAAAAAAACCTGGACGCGGGTGGCGCGGGGGGGGCTGGTAATGCTGGTTCCGGCGGAGATGCCGGGGCCGGCGCCAAGCGCGCTGCGATGAGCGCCCTGTTGCGTAATCCGAATTATCTCTCGGTTTGGGCCTTGGGCGTCCTCACTGGGTTCACGCGCTGGTTCCAGTTGCTGGCGCTGGGTGTTTACACATTTGAAATCACTGGATCGCCCCTTTTGGTGGCGATCGTGCCGATCCTCTGGGGACTGCCGTTGGCCCTATGCGGGCCGATCATCGGCGGTATCGCCGACCGGGTAAACCGCCAGTTATTACTAAGCATCTCCATCGTGATGATCCTGCTGGTCGCGGTAACCATGGCTTCTCTGGCATATGCCAATAGCTTGACCGTCACGCACATTTTTATCGCATCGGTGATTAGCGGCTTGTTTTGGGCTACCGATATGCCGGTACGCCGGCGCCTGGTCGGTGATGTCGCCGGTGACGCGTTGGCCATGGCGATGGGTTTTGACGCCGCTTCGAACAGCGCCACGCGGATGCTGGGACCACTGCTTGGCGGGGTTACGTTGCAATTGGTGGGGATTACCGGGGTGTTCGTGCTCAGCGCGGCGCTCTATTCGGCCAGCCTCGCGTTGATCGTCATGACCCGGCTGCCCGCATCGGGTGGCCGCACGGCCAAAACGGCGCTTGTGAACGATTTGATCGCCGGTATTCAGTTCGTGCTTAGAAATTGGGAACTACGACGGGTTCTTGCCGTGACCATCGTATTCAACGTCTTTGGTTTCCCGTTCAACTCGATGATCCCGATCCTGGGTAAGGAGCGACTGGGGCTGGATCCGTTCCAAGTCGGCCTGCTATCCAGTCTGGAGGGGTTAGGCGCCTTCCTAGGCGCGATGATCATTGCCGTTTATGCCACGCAGATAAATTTCGCACGGATCTTTCTTTGGGGATCGGGGCTTTATCTCGGCTTGATTTTCTATCTCGGGGTCCTGTCTTTCGTCGCGGGTGGGCCGCATCATTCGTTTATCGCCGCCATCCTGTCCTTGACCGCCATGGGCCTGGCCGGGGCTTGTTTCGGGACGATGCAAAGCACGATGACCTATATGGGCACGCAACCGGCATACCGCAGCCGGGTATTCGGCGTGTTAGCGCTTTGCATTGGCACGGGACCGATCGGGTTGTTGAATGTTGGTTGGATGGCAGAATCCTACGGCGTGCCGATGGCACTGGTGGTCATGTCGGCGGAAGGCCTATTTGCGTTTCTGCTGTTATGGCTTTATGGCGTCCTGCACCGATGAAGGGCGTGGGCGATGGCATTGTTCAACAGAGCCAAGGGCTGCTCGGTGTCTTCATCCGGCACCGTGAATAATGAACTCCCACGGTGAGACCTCGTCCTTGAGATCAAGGCTCACCTCGATCATTGCCGGTTTGTTATCCGCTAGCGATTTCTCCAGGACGGGCTTCAATGCGGCGGGGCTGTCCACCCGGTAGCCGGCAACGCCATAGCTTTCGGCCATGGCGGCGTAGCTGGGGTTGGGAAGTTCCGAGGCGATGGTCCGTCCTTCGAAACGCGTTTGCTGGTCGCGCTTGACGTTGCCCAGGGCGCCGTTGTTGAACAGGATCACGCTCAGACCGATCTGATGCTCTGCCATAGTCGCCAGTTCCTGAACGGCGAAGTTAAAGCCGGCATCGCCGACGACCGCTACGACCGGTTTGTCCGGATAGGCGACCTTGGCGCCCAGTGCCGTCGGAAAGGCATAGCCCAGATTACCCTGATAACCGGAGCTGATGTAGCTGCGCGGCTCGTAAACCGGGAAGGCAAAGTAAGAGGTAAAGCCACTCTGGCAGATGTCCTTCACGAAAATACCGTCGCGGGGCAAAACCGCGCGGATGATGTCGAGGTAGGCCACATGGGGTTGAATTTTCTCTATTCTGGTGCGAGCAATGGCCTTGGCCTCGGCGATGCGGTCGCGGGCGCCGGCGGTACGGGAAAAATTCTTGGCGGCGGCTTTGGCCAGGGCAAGGACGCCATCGACGGCATCGGCGACGATGCCCACATCGGGTTTCAGCCGCAGCAATTCCATCGGGTCGATCTCGATACGGATCAATTTGGGCCCGGCGGGACGGTCGTCGGCCCGCATCATGCCGGTCCAACGCAGATATTGCAGTTCGCAGCGCGACCCAATGCCGATCAACAGATCCGTGTCTTGCCATAACTCCCAGGCCGTTTCCGTGGAAACGCCAAGCGCGTGATCTTCCGAAACCACGCCGCGACCGCTACGCAACGCCGTCACCGGCGCATCGAGAAGTTCGGCCAGCGCCAGCACTTCGGCGCTGGCGTGCTGGGCGCCGCCGCCGCACATGATCATCGGCCGTTTGGCGCCCATCAATAGCTTGCCGGCATCTTTAATGGCGTCCAGGTCGACCTCCGGCCCAACGGGCGAGGGGGGGACTTCCGGCATGTGGACCAGGGCTGAGGCGGCCATGGTATCCCAGCACATTTCGACGGCCACCGGCCCGGGCTTGCCCGATAGCATTTGGCGGAAACCCTCGTCGATCACCGCCGGCGCATCCTGTGGCCGGTCGGCACGGTCGGCCCACTTGATGAAGCTGCGCAGGGTTGCCAGTTGATCGGGCAGTTCATGCAAATGGCCCCGGCCCTTGCCTAGGAAATCAGAGGGCACATCGCCGGTCAAACACATCACCGGTGCCGAGCCGGCCACGGCGGTGCATAACGCAGCCCCGGTATTGAGAACACCGGGGCCCGGCACGACGGTGAAAACCCCCGGCCGGGCGGAGGCCTTGGCATAGCCATAGGCCATATAGGCAGAGCCTTGCTCGTGCCGGGAGTTGACCATGCGCACCTGGTTGCCGGCCCGTTGCAGGGCATCCATGATCGGATAGGTTTGTACGCCCGGCAATCCGAACACGGTATCGACACCGTGGCGGAGTACCGCCTGCACCATTGCCTCGCCGCCGGTCATGCGTTCACTCATCAACTCAGCCTTTCTTAATCGAAAATATCTTAGGAGATCTCAAGTAGATACGGCTCGTCCAACGTGTGCCAATCCTCGTCCTGGGGACCGCCGTCCATGTACATCAACAAAGCAAAGGTCGAGGGGCGGTCCAGACAGGTGAGGGGAAAGTGCCAGGTTCCAGCGTCGTAGTTTATGCCCACATGCCCCGGCACGATGAAGGCACGCAGGGTTGCCAGATCGGGCGGGCCGTCCGCGCCCTGGGGCTTGGCGACAATTACCAGATAACGGTCGCAATCAAGGGGTAGAAACGCTTGCGAGGAGAGGGGGTGCCGCTCCATCTTGATTACTTCGATGGGAAGTTGCGCGGGCGGCTGTGCTCGCGTCACGCCAAGATTGATCCCGGCGCCGGGCCGGCCATTGGACAGTTGGGCGGCATGATCGCGGCGGCTCTCAGCCCCGGGATCGGAGAGCACTTGGCCATAGGGGGCGAATGCGGATTCTTCAATTGGCGCCACGGCAAGTTCGAGCATGCTGTGCTTCTTTTCGGTTGGGTCTTAGGAATCGGAGGGCAGAACAATTGGCTGCCCATGGGGGGTGGCGTGGGCGGCCCGATCCCAGGCTTCCTTGCGCTCAGCCAATGCGTCGGATGTAGTCAGGCCCTTTTCCGCCACCAGGGTCTCGAGCGCCTTTAGCCAGTGCAAAAAATAGGTATCACCCAGATCGGGATCACCTGCATCCACGGCGGCGGCAATTTCCGTGCCCAGATGATCAGCCCATTCGGGCCAGGTAAAATGGCTCTGTTCGTGCAACCAGACAGTCATGGCAAAGGCCTGGGCCTGCCAGGGTTCGTCAAAAACAGGGCCGTCCTCGTCACGGGGCAGGGAGGGAAGCTGTTCTTCCGTCGGTACGTTTACTTCGGATGTCATCAGCCCAGCTCCAGGTAATCATCCCAGATATCCAAGTAGACCTTATCCCTGGCGGAGGCATCGTCGCCCCACAGCTCCCGCGCGGTAAAGCAAACGCTGTAGAGGTGCTGCGGCTTATCGCCGTCGAAGACGGCGCGAGTATCGGGAAAAACGAAGACGCCATAGTCCTTGTCAACCATGCCGGTCCGGCTGCGCACGTAACGCGGCAATCTGGTATGCCCGGCGGGATGAATATTGCGGGCCCGAACCGTTTCACCGGCCTTGAAACGTGCGGCCACATCGGCGTCAACCCGCGCCGATTTGGCTGCATGGGCACGGCTTACAATCTCGTCATGGTGCAAGGGTTCGGCCTGCTTCTCCACCTGGCGCTGTTCGGGGGGCGTTTCGATTTCTTCACGGCTGACCATCTCGTGCTCGACCAGGATGTCTTCCGTTCGATATAGCCAGCGCAGGTAGTAGCTGGAATTGAGATATAAGGCTGGGTTCATACGTTCCAGAGCATGGCGGGCGCCATCGATGTTCCATTTGCCCAGGGCGCCCAGAGCGGCGTTCATGGCCCACATCCGGCCTTCCCATGGGGCATGAAAGACTGGTTCATTCTGTTCAATGGGGATAGGCCCGAAACCGTCCATGCCACCCATGTCATGTATGCCGTCCATTAGTCCTGCCCACCCTTCAAGCGGTCGGTGCCGATCATGGAATTGCGCGTCACCAGATCCACCAGCGCTTTCTCGTCCAGGCCGTCGGTGCCCGCAGGCCGTTCAGGCAAGACCAGATAGCGTATTTCCGAGGTGCTGTCCCAGACCCGCACTTCCACATCGTCAGAGATATCCTGGCCGAATTCCTTTAGTACCCCACGCGGATCCTTGACCGCGCGGGAGCGGTAAGGAAACGATTTGTACCACGCCGGCGGCAGCCCCAGCACCGGCCAGGGATAGCAGGAACATAGGGTGCAAACAGTCATATTGTGGACGTCGGCCGTGTTTTCCAACACCACCATGTCCGCGCCCTGGGTTGAGGCATAGCCAAGGGAATCTATGGCGGCGGTACCGTCGCGCAACAGCCATTGCTTGTATTCCGGATCGACCCAGGCCCGCGCCACCACGCGGGCGCCGTTGCGGGGACCGACCTTGTTTTCGTAGGTATCGATGATGGCGTTCAGTGCTTCGGAATCCACCAATCCCTTGTCGGTTAGCAGGGATTCTAGGGCGCGGACGCGAAGATCCGTGTCGGAAAGATGGGAATGTTCCGGATGCTCGTCCCGATCGTGCTGTGCCGCCATGTCCAGTCCACCTTTAAGCTACCGGGGGAAGGTCTTCTTCCAGGATCGAGATGTTGAGGGTGAAAGATATCTCACCTTCCTCATCATCGCGGTACAATACGCCGATAAACTCTCCCGCGATGGAGACTTCCACCGGCGTGCCGGGACGTATGGGCGGGCTGATGGCGATCCGGTCGTTGCCGAAGATGTGGCGTAGATAACTCTGCACCCTGGCGATCTCGTTTGCAGTCATTGCGTGGCTCCCTAGCTTAATTAACGCTGTATACCAGCGAATGAGCAAATGTGAAACTGGGCAGAGGGCAAGTGACGTGCTCTAATCATCCCGGAAACCAGACCAGATGGAGACGGGAAAATGGCGGAACTGGAGGGAAAGGTCGCGCTGATCACGGGCGGGGCAAGCGGCATCGGCGAAAGTGCCGCGCGTCTGTTTGTGGCCGAGGGCGCAAAAGTCGTGATCGCCGATATGCAGCGGGAGCGGGGAGCTGCCCTGGCTGATGAACTGGGGGAGGCAGCTGTTTTTCAGCAGGTTGAAGTGCGCCAGGAGGCCGAGGTCAAGGCCGCCGTCGATCTGGCCATCGAGACTTGGGGCCGTCTGGACTGCATGTTCAACAACGCCGGCTTTGGCGGCGTTCTGGGCCCGATCGAGGATATTCCAGCGGATGATTTCGATCTGACCATGGACGTGCTGGTGCGCGGTGTCTTCCTGGGTATGAAACATGCTGTGCCGGTGATGAAAAAGCAGGGCGGCGGCAGCATTATCAATACGGGCAGTATAGCCGGCGTTACCGCCGGGCGCGGCCCGGTCATCTATTCCGCGGCCAAGGCGGCGGTGGTGCATCTTTCCAAGGTTACGGCCATGGAGTTGGGCGAGCATTTCGTCCGCGTCAACTGCCTCTGTCCCGGCTATATCGCCACGCCATTGTCGGCCAATACGGTGGGCCGGCCCGATGAACTGATCGAAAAGAGCCATCATACCTATGCGGTGCGCCAACCGATCCCACGGACCGGCATGCCGGATGATATTGCCCAGATGGCGATGTTTCTGGCTTCCGACCGTTCTAGCTTCGTTACTGGGCAGGCCATCGTGGTTGATGGCGGGGCCGCCACCGGCGTCATGTGGTCGGACCAAAAAGACGTTTATAAGAGCTATCATCCCATCAAGGTTTATAACCCGGACGCCAGTTGAGTAAGGATACGGATATGTTGGAACTCACGGTTGGTATCGGTGGCTTTGGCGCCATCGGGGCCAAGGTCGCCCGCGCGCTTGACCTCAATGGACTGAATGGGGGCATGCCGGGCATCAAATTGGTGGCAATCTCCGCCCGTGATCACGATGGCGCGCGGGAGCGTATGAGGGACATGACCAACCCGCCGCCGGTGGTCGGCCTGGCGGAGTTGGCCGGTCTGGCCGATGTGGTGGTGGAATGCGCCCCGGCGGCTGTGTTTGCCGAGGTCGCGGAAGCCGCGGTCGAGGCTGGCAGGATCTTCATACCACTTAGCTGCGGCGCCCTGCTTCAGCACCCTGATCTGGAGGGGCGGGCGGCGGAGACCGGCGCCCGCATCATCGTGCCCACCGGCGCCCTGGTGGGCCTGGACGCGGTGCGGGCGGCCTCGGAGGGCGTCGTCCATTCGGTCCATATGGTCACGCGTAAGCCGCCCAATGGCCTGGCTGGAGCACCCCACCTGGTCGAGAACAATATCAGCGTGGAAAACCTCACGGCGGCCAAGCTGGTTTTCGAGGGTACCGCGCGGGCGGCGGCCAAGGCCTTTCCGGCCAATGTCAATGTCGCCGCCGCGCTTAGCATGGCAGGCAACGGACCTGACAATACGAGCATTGAAATCTGGGCTGATCCTGGCGTCAGCCGCAACACCCACACCATCAATCTGGATTCTGATGCTACCCGCTTCGAGATGACTATTGAAGGTATTCCTTCACCCGAAAACCCAGCCACCGGGCTGTTGACCCCGCTTAGCGTCTTGGCAACCCTGCGCGGCCTGGTCAGTCCCCTAAAGGTAGGAACATAAATGTCACGCCTTGGTATAGCCGTCTCGGGCGGCCCTTCACCGGCGGAAATTATTGACCTCGTCACTTTGGCCGAAGACCTCGGCTATGAATCTGCCTGGGTGGCGGAAGGCCATGGTGGCGATCAATTCGCCATTCTGAGCGGCTGCGCCATGCGGACGTCGTCCATAACGTTGGGCACGGCGATTTCCAGCGTCTATGTGCGTTCCATTCCCACCATTGCCATGGCGGCGGCTTCGGTCGATGATATCTCGCAAGGGCGGTTTATCCTCGGGCTAGGCTCCTCGCACAAAGTGCAGGTGGTGCTCGAACACGATGTCGTCTACGCCAAACCCATCACTCGTCTGCGCGAGAGCGTGGAGATCGTCCGCACTCTGTTGCGCACCGGCGAAGTGCAGTACCGGGGCGAGACCGTGTGGATCGAAAATTTCGATTTCTGGTTCACGCCTTTAAGGCCGGAAATTCCGATCTATGCTTCCGCCGTATTTCCCAAAATGACCGCCGTCTGCGGTGAAATCGCCGACGGTATTATCCTGACCCGCAGTACTTTGAAGACCGGCGGCGAGGTTCGCCGGCTGCTGGCCGAGGGCGCGGCGCGCACGGACCGGGATCCATCCAACATCACCGTGTCAACCCTGCTGCCCACCGCCGTGGCGGACACCCGGCAGGAAGCCCTGGATATGATGCGGCCCGGCCTGGCGCTCTATGCAGGCTTCTTTCCCCGCTATAACCGTCTGATAGCGGGCCATGGCTTTGCCGAGGAAGCCGCCACAGTCGCTGAGGCCTGGGCCATGGGCGACAGGGCGGGTGCCGAACGCGCAGTCACCGATGCCATGATCGATGCCACATCCATCGTTGGTACGCCGGAACAATGCCGTGGGCAGTTGGAGGCCTACCGCGAGTCAGGCATCGACCTCCCCATTATCAGCCCCTTCGCGCGCGGACCAAATGCCAAGGCAACCTTTGAGGCCGCCATTCGAGCCTGCGCGCCGCGATGAGGGCTGACAAATTGAATGAACAGCGCCATAACCCGCGTGGAAAATGGGTCCATTGGAAATCTGCAAATTGCCATGGGGGAGGCAACGGGATGATCAAACGAAGACGGCAAGAAATTCGACATGGACTACTACACCTCCAGCCATATTCTCATGGTATTGGGAAAATTTGGTTCGGCTTATCTCAGGGCAGGGGTGGATCAAGACCTGGCCGGGCGCGCGCGGGATGCACCCGCTGCCTTCGTCGCCATGGGCGATTTGTATTTTGATTCGGTTGAGGTGTTCCAGGAAGCCTTTGGCCCCCATGCTGAAACCATTATGGCGGATGTGCCCAACTACACGGACACCCAGCCCAATATCCAAGTCAGCGAAATAAAAAGCTGACACATAAAAAATGGCGGCGGTGCAATACGCATCGCCGCCATTCTTGATTCAAATCCGTGGCCTGGGTCTATCGGATATAGATATGCACTTCGTTGCTGGCAGATGAGTTCGACGACGAGGCCGACAATGAAATCCGGCTGGCGGGCAGACCCATGTCCATCAAGGCTTTCAGCACGCCGTTGGTATGCTTCTTGATGGTTGATTGGGCCATGGCCTGTTCCGAGGCACTGCCCTGGGTCGGCGTCACGGCGACTAGATCAAAATTCGCTTCCGGGCGCACCTGCAGGGTTTTTGAGACGGCGGTATAGAGTGCCTGTTGATAGGGCACGTTGGGCCGGTCAAAGCGGATCACCACCAAGGGCTGACGCCCACCGGCAACGAAGCCGCGGCGCGGCGTGCTTGAGGTCGAAAATACTGGGGCCTGAGTGCCGACGGCAAAGGCGCGCGCCATCAGGGAGGTGCCGTGCAATTCGCCATTCTTGACGGATGAGGACAAGGTGGTCAGATTGCTTCGCTCGCCGGCGACATAAGAGGTCTGCCGGGCCACGTCCTCGTTAATCTCACTCAACAGGCGGTCGATCAGGACCACGGCGCGGTTGGTCTGATCCTCCAACAAGGCCAATTGCCGATGGTCCTCGTCAATGGCGCCGGTCAGGCCATAAGCGGCACGGGCCGATTCCAGAACATAAGAGGCCAGGGATGAATTGGAGGCGATCTGATTGGCCAGACTGTTCATGGTGGCGATATCGCCGCTTATCCGGTCGAGTTCCGCCTGGGCGGCGTTCCACTGGTTGACCAGTATGGGATTGCCCGGCGTCGTGCCCAGTTGCAGCCGCGCGGTAATGGCCGCCACGGTGCCGTGATAGCGCTGGGCATTATTGGTCGTGGACTGGCGGATCTGCTGCATTTGCCTATTCTGCTGGCCCAGCTGCCCTTTCAGGCGCTGCAATTCGCCGCGCAGCTGAGCAACCTTTTGCCCTACCAGGGTTCCGGTCGGCTGGCCGCTCATCGCCCCCATGGGCGCCGACGCAGCCGAAAGAGCGGACGGCGGCGCGCCGAATGTTGGCTGGCTATTCATCTCGGCCCGTGAAGGCGGAATGGATACCTTTTTCGATGCCTGGCCCGCCGGCTCGTCGCCCGTCAAAGACGGCCACAACGATTCGGAAGCCATCGAACACCCCGAAAGTAAGATTGCCGCCCCAAGGACAGCACACGTCGACCTGCGCAAATTCACTCTCCCTGACAGGCGAAGCCAAAAAACCTCGATAAAATTCATTAAACCTGAGGTCCTTAATACTCTGACAATGGAATTGCCCCCATGGCCAGTGATTTCGTCAGTCGTCTTAGTCATAGTCGATTCGAACCACAGGATACAGGTAAATCCGCATTATTAACGCAAAAAAGCTGTTCCACCGTCCCTTAACCTATTCTTCCGACTTCAACTCCCGCCCGAATACTCAATTTTCCCAGCTTGCACAATACAATTCAAGATCGCAGTGAAGCTTAAACAATGCGCACTGCTTGGACAAGAGAAGTTCCAGCCATACGCGGGTGGGCCGTAGGGGAAAAAATGTCGTCTATCCATGCTATGGCTCTTGCCTTGGTGCGGGCTTTTGTTTAGGTAGGCGGCTCCGCGCCCGTAGCTCAACTGGATAGAGCGTCTGACTACGGATCAGGAGGTTGGGAGTTCGAATCTTCCCGGGCGCGCCATTCAAATCAATGGGTTAGAGATCATTTGACCTCTACCCTTTTTCTTTGTTCAGAATAATTGCCGCGTTCATTGCCGCTTTTTTCATCGCTAGGCACTTACTTTGTATACCGCCAGCCATACTCACCATGGCTCCGGCACCGTGCACCACGGCCCAGGGGCCCGGCCCACGAACCCCGACACCCGACAAATCCTCCAGCCCACACGATCCGCACTTCAGGGCCCAGAGGTCAGGGACCGCGGGCCATGGGTAAGGATTGTGGCTAACAGGTGGCCATAAGAACCTACCGTGCTAGTTATCCGGGGTTACCGCTTTCAGGGTCACCAAATCCCATTGAGAGGGCGCTCCGAAACGTATCGGCAAAATAGACGTTCCAACCCCGGAGGTGACAAACAGTGTTCGTTGGTTGTCTGTGTAAAGCCCACAATAGGCCGCCTGTGGGGCGTCACTCGGGACCCACAACGGGCCAATCAGCGGCAGGCTTATCTGTCCGCAGTGGGTATGCGCCGCGAACGCCAATCCTCGCACCCGGTCATCAAACACACCCGCGGGATCATGGGTTATGGTGATCTTCAGCGCGGCGGCGCACTTGTCGGGAAAATCAATGTAGCGGAAGCGTTTGCTGAAACTATCGCCAAGGCCTCGGACGCAAACCAAGCCCCGAGGCAGTGATACCTCGGCGACGTTATTCTCAATAGCCCTGATACCATGGCGGCGTAGAACAGCAAGCCATTGCCCTGCGTTCGAAAGGCTCTCGTAGTTCCCAAGCACCGCCACATGAGGAAATTCAGCAAGTCGGGCAAGACGTTCGGATATGTCTGCCCTCAACTTCGGGAGGTTTAAGACGCTGCGTGGTGAAGTGATGTAATCGCCCAGAAGCAATACCAGGTCGGGCTCTCTCAACTTAATCTTATCGATGAGGCCTGAAAGTTCCTCCAATCCACCCTCGCCGGAATGGACATCCCCAAGGACGGCTACTTTTAGACCATCAAACCGCTGCCTCTCGATCTCCTTCATCTGAGGCAACGGCAGGCTCACGAAATTTACTCGCGTACGTCGTTCTTCTATGGACGTAAATACGACGAGGGTTCCGCAGATGATTAATGGGACCGCACACAGAAAGATCTTCAATAGTGGAGATTTTAGCCGCTTGCGTCTCAAGCCCCACCCAATGTTGCTAATCGTCTAAAAAAATTCATGCTGTCCGGCTCGTCTGCTCGTTCATTTTCCTCCATATAATCTTCAACATACTAGATATCGTTTAGACGTCTAGATATTGTGCATTTATGAAAATTAACCATATATAATTTTCCTAACACACAACGAATTATGGGAGGTTGGTAAATGCGCTGTCCAAATTGTTCCCATGAAGGGAGCAAGGTAACGGATTCTCGGTCAAAAGAGAAAAGTGAGGCCATTTACCGGCGTCGGGAGTGCAAAAACTGCGGCCATCGGTTCACGACACACGAACGAGTGCCGCTCCACGATCTCACGGTGGTCAAAAGTACCGGCGAACAGGAGCCGTTCGACCGGGAGAAGCTATTTCGCTCCCTGAAAATTGCACTTCGTAAACGTCCGGTCGACGAAGACCGCATCCAAAGATCCGCCAATACGATCCAGCGGACTTTAGAGACAAACGCAGCAAAAAAAGTTGCGACCGAAACCATTGGCCAAATGGCGTTGGAACGTTTGGCTGAACTCGACAAAGTGGCCTACGTCCGCTTCGCATCGGTTTATAAGGACTTTAGTAAGGCAAGAGATTTTGAAGATTTATTGGGTGCCTTGAAACAACAGAAGCACTGAAGGAATAGGAAGGGTTCGCGTCCCCGCAACCAAATAAAAATAAAGGGTTAGCGGTCATTTGACCTCTAACCCTTTTTCTTTGTTCGGAATAATTGCCGCATTCATTGCCGCTTTTTTCGTCGCTAGGCACCTACTTTGTACACCGCCAGCCATACTCACCATGGCTCCGGCACCCCGCACCATGCACCACGGCCCAGGGGCCCGGCCCAGGAATCCCGACGCCTAACAAATCCTCCAACCCACACGATCCACGCTTCAGGGCCCCCGGATCACGAATCGCGGTCCATGGACCAGGGATCTTGGCTAACAGCAAGTTCTGAGAACCGGCTGTCAGTTCATCAATACCTCGGCCCGCTGGTGTCGAAAACGATGCTATTTTCTGTATAGCCTAACCTTGATGCCTTCAAGGCTGTAGGCCGTAAGGATATCGGCGCTCCCATCCACAAAAGACAGAGCTTTGCTGGTTGACTTGATGTGCATGCGTCCAGTGATCCAAACAGGTTCGTAGAGGTTTCTGGCTATGTAGGCATCCTCAAGAGTGACGTAGATCGTCTGATTGGCCGGCGGAGGTGGCACGTGTATGCAGGCCCCTACATACGGTACTAGAAGTAGTTCCTTGACCCCAGTATCAATATGTTCCATCGGCAAGGCATAGCCGGGAATACGCACCATCTGGCCATCAAGCGAAGAATTAGTCGCATGGTTGCGTTTAGCAATTTCTTGCTCGAAGCGGTCAACAGCCGCCATTAACCTGTCCACATCTAGTCCCTGGCGGGTTAGTCTGCGCCGTCTTTTAACCGCGTCCTTTAACGTATCGTCGTCCGCAAAATTCAATTTCTGCTGTTGAGTATCGCGGATCCAAAAGAGAGTCTGCAAATCTGTGCGTTGGTCAGTTGTTAGGGTTTTGAATGGATCCTCCAGGGGTTCCATCTTTGGCACCAGATCTTCCCATTCAATTGTACGCGCAATCCCCTCCCCTAGAACAGGCGAGGTCAGCAGCAGGGCCGATATGAGAGCCGCGAGCCGAAGCTTGATCAAAGGTCTTGTCTCCTGAAGGTGAAAAAGATGATTCAACGCCAGTTTCTCCGTGTAGGAAAATGGTTTTGAGGCATTGCTAATACAAATTAATAAATTGGTAAATTAAAAGGGAAAAAATCCGATATCAAAATTCAAGGATAGTTTCCATTTATTTTCTAATAGATTTTATTTAAATATTTTTAATTCCAAGTAATTAACGGTGTAAGAATTTATCAAAAATATTGATAATTATGAAATAGTTTATAAGGGTCTCTTCGTGACTCGGAGCAGGCATCACTCTAGCACTCCGGCTTTGCGCGTGCCTTCGATCAGCCGTTCTCGCACGGGACCTGCGTTGAAGGGAATGGAGATCGTCCCAGAATAGGATAGATAATAAATTCTCACTATTATAATAGCGTTCTATTTTTTAGTGGACCAATATAATTTATTAACGATATTATAATCGCGTAATAAAAAAACCTTCAAACAGGGAGCTTAAAAGTGAATAATATTAAACGTTTAGCCGTCTCGATGGCTGTGGCTGGTTCTATGGCCTTTTCAATGGGAGCAGCTTTGGCTGCTGAATGCAAACATTCAAAATGGGGTAAGGGCGACGAGATTGGTGCAGCCAACTACGTCACGCCTCAGCAGGTTTTGGCGGCCACAAAATTGGTCAAAAAAGGTGAAAGCCATCCTTTAGGGATTGAAATTTTTCCTGGTATGCCAGCATTTCCGCCAAGGTATACACAACTCCAAGTCGTACAGCCGGGACAACAGTGGGGTAACGACCTAGCTAAAGCTTTCGGCTGGCCTGTTGTCTATAATGATGACGTCCTTCAGATGTGGCTTGGTACAGGGCCGCAGATAGATGGCCTGGGCCATCTAGGCGAAGCCGGCATGTTTTACAACTGTAATAAAGGCCAGGATTTTGCCGATATAAAAGGCCTTAAAAAACTCGGACTTGCTAAAGTTCCGCCAATGGTTGGTCGAGGTGTCATGCTTGATATGGCCAAACATTTTGGCGTGAAAACAATGAAAGCCGGTCAAGCCATAGGCTCTGCTGACATCAAAGCCGCAGCAAAGGCTCAGGGTGTCACATTTAAACAGGGTGACGTAATCCTTTTTCACACCGGCTGGACCGATGGCATGCTTGCCTCCAATCCAAAAGGTTGGGTTTCAGGTGAACCAGGCCTGAACAACGAAGCTTTTGTTTATCTCGCGTCAAAGAACCCAATGGCAGTTGGAGCCGATACCTGGGGTGTAGACGTGGTGCCGCCTGCCAAGGGTGATAAGGTTTTTTACGGCCATGTGACGTTACTTGTGGAAAACGGGATTTATATATTCGAGACTATGAATACAGGACGCCTTGCTAAGGAAAGCGTGCATGAATTTATGTTTGTACTCGGGCATGCTAGGCTAAAAGGTAGTGTTCAAATGATTATTAATCCTGTGGCCATGTGGTGAGCCATTAGCCTCAAAATTCTACCAGTAAAAAGGGAGCGGTCTACCGCTCCCTTTTTTTCTTCTAAAATGATGGTTTGAGTTCCCAACCGGTTGAAGTAGGCGAAGGCGGTATTGAGTTACTGGTCGGCAACGGGTTACTGAAACAGCACCAAGTAGCTGACCGGAGAGCGGTCGGTGAGGCGTGTCTCGCGGCCCTTGAGCAGTGGGCCACGGGCCGTGGCGCTCGGTCCTTGGGGCGGTAACCGGGAGCCGTTGAACCGGTTTTGAGGCTATCAAGCAACCACGAGGGACCGGCAGGCAGGGCTCAGGGCGGTGGCACGAGGGTCCCGGGGCAAGGAGTAGAGCCCACGGCCCATGGGGCCCGGCCCACGAATCCTGGCACCTGACAAATCCCCCAACCCAGACGATCCACGCTTCACGGCCCCTAGGTCACGGACCGCGGGCCATGGGTCAGGGACTTTGGCTAACAGGAGGCTCTGAGAACCTATCGAGACTGTCCGTCGTCAAATGATTTGGGACATGTGACGCTGCTTTCAATAGGAGGATCTGGCTCATCTAGGTTTGATGTTATGCTGCTTGGCGTTGATGGTTCAAGCGGCGGATTTGGATAGTCTGTTCCTTGATCTTCTTTCTCCTTTCGATGATTGCGGTATGACCGCCCGGGCATGAACAGCATATGCCAAGATTGCGGCCATTGTTGGAGTTGCCTCGGCACCAAACCAGGGTTTAGGATTAAGGCCTGTCAATTGTCAGAATCAAAATTCAATGAGCAATAATCAAATAACAGCGGAGAGTATAAAATGGCTGTCCAAGTCCCCACCCCCGACCAAATCGAGGACGTCGCCGACGAGATCGGCCTGAACGTGACCGAAGCGGACGTCGCCTCCTACATCGAATTGATGCGCGGCACCGTCGAGGCCTACAACGTCGTCGATGCCATGCCCGACAACCTGCCGCAAGTAAGCTATGCGCGGACGCCGGGTTACCGGCCCGGCGCGGCGGAGAACAAATACAACGCCTGGCATGTCAAGACCACGGTCAACGGCGCCGCGCGCGGCAAGCTTGGGGGCAAGACTATCGTCCTGAAAGACAACATCATGCTGGCCGGCGTGCCCATGATGAACGGCGCCGCCACCCTGCAGGGCTATATCCCGGAAATCGACGCCACCGTCGTGACCCGCATCCTGGATGCCGGCGGCACCATCGTCGGCAAGGCTCATTGCGAGTCCTTTTGCCTCTCGGGCGGCAGCCACACCAATGCCACTGGACCGGTCCACAACCCCCACAAGATGGGCTATTCAGCCGGCGGATCGTCGTCGGGCAGTGCCGCCCTGGTGGCGGCCAAGGAAGTCGATATGGCGATGGGTGGCGACCAGGGCGGTTCCATCCGCATGCCGGCCTCCTACTGCGGTGTTTATGGCATGAAGGCGACCCATGGCCTGGTGCCCTATACCGGGATCATGCCGATCGAAATATATGTCGATCATACCGGCCCGATGACCAACACGGTCGAAGACAACGCCCTGTTGCTGGAAGTGATCGCCGGCGAAGACGGCTATGACCCGCGCCAGTACAACGTGAAGACCCAGCGCTATACCAAGGCCCTGCAAGGCGCCAAGGGCATCAAGGGCATGAAAATCGCCGTGGTCAAGGAAGGCTATCAGGCCGAGAACGCGGAAAAAGACGTCAACACCAAGGTCCGCGCCGCCGCCAAAAAGCTGCAAACCATGGGCGCCAAGGTTAAAGAAGTCTCGATTCCCATGCACCCCCTGGGCGGGGCATTATGGATGCCGATCGGTATTGAAGGCCTGACCCAAACGATGATGCATGGCGACGGCTACGGCCTCAGCCGGCCTGATCTATATGTCACCTCGTTGATGGACAAGCATCGCGAATGGCGGCAACGGGCGGATGAAATGTCCGAGACAACAAAGCTGTTCACCTTGTTCGGGACCTACATCAACAAGCAGCACGGCAGCCGCTATTACGGCAAGGCCATGAACATCACCCGGCTGTTGACCGCCGCCTACGATGCGGTACTGGCGGATTATGATCTGTTGCTGATGCCGACGACGCCGATCAAGGCAACGCGGCTGCCCGCCCCGGATGCTTCGCGCGAGGAATATGTGCAGCGGGCCCTGGAGATGCTCTACAATACCGCGCCCTTCGACATCACCCATCATCCGGCGATGGCGATACCGTGCGGGATGTCGAAAGGTCTGCCGGTCAGCATGCAGTTGGTGGGCAAGCACTACGACGAGTCCACCATCTACCGCGCCGCCCACGCCTTCGAGAAAGGTGCGAAGTGGAAGTCAATGTAGGCCTATCGGAATGAAACGGGACGCCGCTTCCAATGGAGGCGGCGCCCCGCCTTTTTACGACGTCTTCCAATCGAAGTTCGCCTCGAACGCCGCCGCCGCGCGATAGATCGTGCGTTCGTCATAATACTTGCCGATCAATTGCAAGCCGGCGGGTAGGCCATCGGCATTGCGGCCGCAGGGCACGGAAATAGCCGGGTTGCCGGTGTAATTGTAAGGCGAGGTATTGCCCAACATGCACCAGGCTTGGCCGATCCTGCTCATGCGGTCATCGCCCTCCGCCGGCAGTTGCATGGCGGCCATGGGCAGTGTCGGCGTCAGCAGCAAATCCCATTCCTTGAACAGCTCGGCATATTGGGCGGCGGCCTGGCGCTTCAGGTTCTGGCCCTTGCCGTAGATCCGCCCGCCATAGGTCTGGCTGACCCAGGCGCCCAGCAGGGTAATGGCCTTCGCCGTGTCGGGCCATTCATCGGCGCGCTGGCTGAGGCCATTGATACGCTCGATCAGGCTGGGCGGATAAAAGCCCGCCGCCCCGCTGGCAACGCCGCCGCCAAAGGTGAACTGACGCACCATACCTTCCGCGATCATGGGCAAATAGATGTTGCCGATGTCATTGTGCGTGGGCACGGAAATGTGCTCGACCTTGGCGCCGAGGCCGGCCAGCAGATCGACGGCGGCCAAAACAGCCTGATCAACCGCGTCTTCCGATTCCTCACGCCCGAAGCCTTCATCGATAATGCCGATGCGCAGGCCTTCGACGCCGCGATCCAGTTCCTCCGTATAGGTGTCAGCCCGCATGCCCCGTTGCCGGTTGTCATAGCCGTCGGGTCCGGCAAGAACCTCCAGGAACAAGGCGTTGTCCGCCACATTGTTGGTCATCGGACCGATATGATCGATCGAGACTTCCATGCTCATGATACCGCTATAGGGAACCAGACCATGGGTCGGTTTCATGCCGACGACGCCGGAAAAGGCCGCGGGGATGCGGATGGAGCCCGCCTGATCGCCGCCGATCGACATATCGACGGCGCCGGAGCCCACCAGCGCGGCACTGCCCGAGGACGAACCGCCGGCGGAATAGCCTTCCTTGACCGGGTTTTGCACAGGCCCGGTTGAAGAGGTGAAGCTGCTGCCCGAAACGCAGAAATATTCGCACACCGCCTTGCCGGTGATGGTGGCGCCAGCGTCTAGGATGCGGGTAACGATGGTGGCATCCACTTCCGGCACATAGCCTTCCAGCACCGCGGCGCCGTTCATCAACGGGACGCCGGCCAACAGTACGGTGTCCTTCAGTGCCACGGTCTTGCCCGCCAGCTTGCCCTCGTCCGCGCCCTTGATGTCGGTTTTGACGTACCAGGCGTTCAGGGGGTTGTCCTTCGGCGCCGGGCGAACGCCGGGGCTACGGGGGTATTTGACTTCAGGCAGGGCATCGGGGCCGGTCAGGGCCGCATCGGTCGCTGCAAACAGCGGCCCCAGGACCTGGCCGAAGAATTCCGTGTCCTCGTCGGATAGGCTAACCCCGAAGGTCGCAGCAATCTCACGCATTTGTTTGTCGGTCGGATTCATTTGCCTACACTCCCTAAGGTTATGTTGCTTCAATTAGGCTGACGTCAGACACGCCGCCTCAAAATCGGTCACTGTCAGATCGGGTAGCGATTACTACACCTAAGATGACCAGTGCAAACTTGTGAATGGCACCCAACGGGAAAACCCTGATATCCGCTTACGAGCACTCGCACACGACCTCGGAGTGCTGATTTCCAGAAGGGTTTCCGTTACAAAATGGGATCAATGGTCTCGAATTGTTTAGTACCAAATTACTCTACGGTGTCAGGTAGCGCATAAAATTAGGGTTTTTAGGAAGCTCGCCAGAAGCGCCATACATTACGACTTGACCCCGATCCATCACGTACGCGTGACTAGAGATCCTAAGCGCTAGTTCAACATGCTGCTCAACGATTACCACACTGATCTGGGTTGTCATCTCCTCTAATCGCTCCGCAATTTCCTCTACAACACCAATCCAAACTCCCTCTGTCGGTTCATCAAGCAACAGGATTCGTGGATTTGATAGCAAGGCTCGGCCTATCCCAAGCATCTTGCGCTCCCCACCGCTCAATGTGCCCGCGATTTGGGACATACGTTCCCCGATCTTAGGAAAGATCTCTACAACCCTGTCGATGCCCGATTTATCAGAATTGCTTAGGCCTCCTACGAGTAAATTCTCGTGGACAGATAAACTACCGAACACCGCCCGTTCCTGCGGCACATAACCGATTCCTTGGCGAATTCGCTGATGCGTCGGGGTTTTTGTAACATCGGATCCATCTAATACCAATCGACCGCGCGCTGGATTCAATTCGCCGATAATACTTTTCATCAAGGTCGTCTTGCCGGCACCATTTAAACCCAATATAGCGACCCCACCCGTGCGCGGGGCAACCAGAGATGCATCAAACAATGCCTGGCTGGTGCCATAATAAGTGCACAGCCCTTCAACCTCGAGTATAGGATCTTCAGACACGGGTTAGATAAACCTCCTTGACGCGTTCGCTATTCTCTATTTGTTCGGGAGTGCCGTTATCCAGTACTTGACCCTGATCAAATACGGTAATCACGTCCGACAGGTCCTTGATGAAATCTAAGTCATGCTCAACAATTAGCATCGAGCAGCGCTCCTTAATGGGTCTTAGCAATTCTCCCGTGACGCGTCGCTCTTCTGGGCTCATGCCAGCCGTCGGCTCATCAAGCAAAAGGAGCCTTGGCCCAGGTGCCAAGGCCATGGCAATCTCTAACCATTGCTGTTCGCCATGCGACAAATTGCCAGCCAGATCATCGGCACGTGCCTCGATACCGAACTCAGATAGAGTATCCAATACCTGTGTATGCAATTTCTGTCGCGACCGAGAGCCAGCCAAACTCAATAACGAGTGCGCCGCCTGGAGACTCAGAAGAATATTGTCATAAACACTCAAGAGATTGAACACGCTGGTAATCTGAAATTTAAGACTCATACCGCGCCTGTTGTTGTTGCTGTT